>OJAQ01000117.1_pt1 | contig 15373 bp, 5 predicted proteins | sample 1589731 | NCBI WGS metagenome assembly OJAQ01 (sample SAMN05416733, study PRJEB24817) | seawater metagenome | isolation source: Sea water | place: Canada:Atlantic | collected 2013-07 | reverse complement strand
GGAGATGTGTATAAGAGACAGGTATTGTACTTGGTCGATTAACCCCCAAGATTATGGCCTTAGGTTTTAACCGACACAGGCAGTTGCATCTAGCGAATATTTATATATATATATATATATAGACCCTTTCTTTTAGAGTCCCGGTTCTCAGTAATGCGTAACTGGAGTAATTTGTTCATGTGATGAACATATGATACTATCATGAAATGAATATCAGGAATGATTCAGGTGATTGTCGGCCTGAATGGTACATTGTCACCCTGAAAGCTATCATCTTTATCCTTTACACGATTATCAATTGGATCATGCAATGATCGTAGGAACCGTGTAGTAGGCATCTGATGTACCGACAACGAACTCATTCGCTATGAAACAGGGGAGGGTTGGACCATAATGTGGTTAAGACTCCGCCAGGGGTATGACAGTTAGTAGGCGTGAGTACATGCAGCTGATGAGGAATATGGTCCTGCCCTGGTTATTATGGATAGTAAATGAGTCGCATGTGAATGTATCAGAGTTCCTTTTGAAATCCATTACGTCTGTATGTCTCTCCATAGAGAGACTATCTAAAGATGTGTAGGGATACACATAAGATATATATATATATATATACATATATATATACTAAGCAAAACCCACGTTGTTTAGTTAATCATTGAGGGTAAGGGCAAGCATAAATTGGTTGTTTCATTTTCAAGGTTCCTTCGGCCTGTCCCTGGGTAGTGGCGAAGGTAATATACGAATATCCATTAAGTAATACAGTTCTCTTAATATTGGATCGTTTTGATCTAGGTGTATGGCACTCTTTCGTTCAATTATGTAATTCCTGGGTGATGACACCTAGGTTGGTGCTCTATTGTTCTATGGCAACACTCTGGTTGTGTACCGAAGTTTTCTATGGCGTTGTAGCACTTAATAATTCCTGTATCTTCGAGTTTCTTTTCTGGTATATGTAGTAATAATTTGTTGTAATGAATCCCGTATCCTAAAGTCATGTAAGAGGTAATGGATATGGTCAGATGGGTTTTTTTCTATTCCTCATCTAGTACTTCCCGTAAGGGAGGTTCTGGTTCGACCTCATGGCTCCCGTCTCGAGGTTCTTCTACCTCTTCAAGGAGGATGTCGGTAATATCCTCGTCATCGTGAAAGATAAGGTCTTCATCATCTTCACTCTCTTCTTCCTCACTGTCGTCAGTATCACTCTCTTCCTCAGTACTTTCGTCAGTATCACTCTCCTCATCATCGGAAACTTCAACCTCTTCAGCATCAGGATGATTTATGCTCGAGGGAGTGGGTATTTGATTCCAACGAGTGATAGGGGGTGCCCTTTCTCCATTGGATCGAAAGGTAATTAATTGTCCCCGCCTATAGTTGGATCCTCGCAGTATGTTGAAAGTGCGTTCCCTCATGATTTCTATGTCCTCAAGGGAGTATGGTATTCCTTGGCGTCTCATCATTTTGAGCGCACCATGCACGTATAGTGATGGAGTCATCATAGCCCGTCGGTCGCGGGGGTTCTTTAAGTCCCTGGGTTGGTCACTAAAAAGTGAGCGGGGTTTGATGAATATCTCCTGGGTGTGTGGGTGCACCATGATGTCCCTGGGGGAATTAACAAACGTAGCTCTACAATTACCAGTGGGTGGTTTCATATCTGATTGCTTAGGGGAGGAACATTTATTTTCCTTTGCTTGTTCGTCTGCCTTCTCCTGTAGGTATCTAAGACGATGTCGATGTCGATATTCCCGGAGGGCGAGACTTATATCCTCAGATGTTATATTACACTCCTCTTGACTTCGATCACGTGATCCTATAGTGTTAGTAAGGTTGGGGTTCGGTTGATTCTCAGAATTCCTAGAAGTATTCTCTGGATCAATTTCAACTCTTCCATGATTGTTACCAGTATTACTGGGTGTAACATGGTCCGGTCTAGTGGTAGGTTGAGTCGGAGTTAGTGACTGCTGTGTCGTGAGTATATCACGAGCTACCTGGTCACCTCCGCTTCGCTCTCCACCTTGGCTTCCTCCCGCAGCCCCCTGAGGGGTGAGGGGAGGAGCCTCCGGACCAGCTAGTGACTTCTGTTCAGACATTACCAGTTCCTGTCCCTTGTACTTAGTGCAAGGGAACTTGCCTGATCGGTCGTTGAGTAATGACTGAATAAATTTCGTAGAGTAAAAAAAAATAAAAAAATTAATCTTTAGCAAAATGTGGGATTAAGTCTTATCCCACCGCTGCCACCATTTGTGGTAAAGCTAGAGGGTCTATGACTAAAAACATAGGCCCTTTAACCTCACCACTAAGTAGAAACGATGCAACAAGGATTTTACTTATAAACTTTATTCTTGGCAAAAATTAAATATAAAAGGTAGCGTGATGAATCTGGATCAGGGACGGTAGGGGGGAGGACAGGTGAATTATGTGATATCGTATTGGACCAAGGGGCCCTTGATATCTCCTCTTATCGTGCACTGGTTCCCACCCTTATACGCCAGGTCTGGATGCCTGGGCGTAAGGTAGGTTATGTGCGGGTGTCGATATATTTACACCGAGGCATAGACGCCACGGTGTCGTACTAGGGTGGTAGAGATAGTAGGGATAAACATTACGCTCTTAGACCGAGCGTAACAATATCCGCCTCCCTAGTGGTTATGACGTAGACGGACTACGACCAAGTCTTCCGTCTATAGAGGTGGTTGCCACTGTTATTGAGTGTGGCTATAGAGCCCTTGGATCAGAATCATCTTCCACTTATCCCCTCCAATAGTGATTAAAATGACGTATTCAGGTACAGGTCGGACATGACCTAACCTGACTTTGTATTTACAGTACGACCGTTTCTCCCCGACTGCCAGCCCCGCTCGTGATCTATGGGCGGGGTTATATACGTACTTTTACTCATCTTGTTTTCGTGGAAAATTGTTATCAAACGCATATGTTACGTTTTAAGGCTAGAATCATATAAGGACGTACCTACGGATACATTAAGGGTTAGTTCCTGAACCCTGACTTTACTTTTACCATAGACCTTACCACAAAGTCTCCATTGTGGTAATAAACCGAATCCTGCTGAACCATATTATAGACCCTGGTTAGCTTAGGGTCAGAGTCACCAAGTCCATGGTAAACTCCGCTAACTACACATTATCGACCCTGGTCAGCTTAGGGTCAAAGTCACCAAGTCCATGGTAGACTCCGCTAACTACACATTATCGACCCTGGTCAGCTTAGGGTCAGAGTCACCAAGTCCATGGTAGACTCCGCTAACTACACATTATCGACCCTGGTTAGCTTAGGGTCAAAGTCACCAACCCCATGGTAAACTCAGCTAACTACACATTATCGGCCCTGGTCAGCTTAGGGTCAAAAGGGAGTGTATATTGGAGCCCTCTCAACTCAGATATCCCCCTCCTTACCATTGAGTTCCACCCCCTAAGCTTTTGAGATGGCTTCGAGGGTGAAAAGACATGATTCACATGTAGCCGGTCATTTCCATGACCTTCGCTGTCATTACAGCCAGAAGGGTCCAGTTATACACCCCCTTGTCCTGACAGGTGGTGAACCTGGTCAGCAATCGAGCCCTCCGCTCGATGTCCGAACCGCAGTTCGCATGTTTGAGTTGAAGACCTCAGTACTAGGGTGTAGGTTTGTAGAAGGCCCTACGGCCTCCCCTAAGTACGCCGAATTCAATCAGTTATTTAATGTCAATCAATACTGCCTGCACATAATCATATAAAGGTATGAATTCAATAGACTGTTAACACACGCGCTGATCAGATAAGTTCAGTAAGTTCAGTAAGGGTTTCCAATTCACCCCTATGGTGCTCCACCGCTCCACCACAATCCACCCCCTGGGTATGTTCCAGGAGGGAACATACACATGGGTGAATTGCGCCAGGAGACTTAAATTTGAATTTCTTAATGATAATTAGAATTCTGGCCATTATAGTATTTCGATTTTGAATTATAGGTTGTTTCATTCGGGGGTTATTTCCTGTAAGTGTAATTAATGGTTCTCGATAGGGTGTAATCAGGGTAGAATATCTTTTACAATCAACGACATTTTCCTATATCCGATGGGCTGTTTCAAGTGTCCATACTAGGGGTCATATGCAGGTTATCTTTCCGGCGGGCATCGTTCGGGTCCTAATCTTTAGCCTCCCTCGCGTCAGGATAGACCCTAGGCTGTGGTTGAGGGTAGTCGTATCGGAAATTTTGTTGTGCCTGGCCTCCAGATTGGTCGGAATATGCAGGAGGTGGTTGAGCGGAAGGATTGGAGCTATTGTTAGGAGGAACAGGGACTTTACTGTAGTTGCTCCTCTGGTGTCTGGGGCGAGGATGCATGTAGATATGTTCACTCCTTGCATCGAAGGTGGCTTCAGTACCATTCTCTGATAAGGCGTCAGATCCTCTCCTTCGATTGTTTCGTTCTCCTTGGTGGATCTTGTGGTTCGCCTGGGAACAAGTGAAGAAGTTAAGCTTGGTAGCCATGGTCCAATCTTCCTTATGATAGCACTTGAGAATGAAGGTATTTACGATCTTATAACCAAAGGTTACCAGTAGGTAGAGGACTACTACAATACTACAATATCCTCCCCAATCTTCTATATTGTGCTGGATATATTCCGCCCAGTTGACGTCCTCAGTGATGGTTTTCTCCAATTGTGATAAATCAAACCCGAATTCGCCAGGGTGTCCGGGTACATAACTACCACACTTGGTACTTTTCCCAGTCTCGTCATAACAATATTGTCTAACTAGGGAATCCAAAACATGAGTTTTGGCGCGTCCAAAATGGACTAACTGATTAAACGCGTCCAACTGGTTTGCTTCATACAGGAAATCACCGCTAAACTCCGTGTGATGGGGTATTGCATTATCTAATGCATGAAGGTATCCAGACTCGATATCCTGTATGTCCATTTCCTCGGCAAGGCTAACTGTAGGGTCAGCCTGTACAAGTCGGCCGGACTTGGAAAGGAATATGCTATTGTATTGGGACTGGCAGGGCACCAGAGTAAGGGTAGATTCATCTACAATGAGCCCGGTAGTGGCCATCATGAATATGGGGGTATTTCTTACCCACACAGGGATTGAGTCCTTATAACAATGGGGACCTCTATTGTCCCCTAGCCTTGCTTCCGCCACTATTATTTCACATTTTAGTTCCTGGATTATATCTCCACGAACTCGGATTAATGAATCTGGGTGAAATGGGCTAATTTCGGCCTGATAGAGGGTCTGTTTGCTCATGGTGCACAAGCTGGTCCCCATCATGTGCATCTGGATACTCATTTTCTGTTCTAAGTCGTATGCTTCGTATTCAACGGAAGATATTATTTCCAGATCCAGGTCTAGTTCAGAGGCTCCAAGGCTCATAATAGCTGTTTGTAAGCTAATGCCTGGAGTATTTCCATGATGAAGTATCTTAATATTGGGGTACTGGGTTGCACCAATACTTCGTACTGGGTCACAACTGTTATCGGTAGCTTCGTCCGGTTTTATAATTAACAAGATTTTGTGTTCCCGACTAACGTAGGCTACTTGCGGGCCTTTGTTCGTCTCTAGTTTAACTTTCTTCATAGGAAGGGTCCGGATAATATACAGTGGACACAGATTTTCGGGGTGACTGATGACGTAGGCAATGTGCCCGTCGACGCAAAGATTGCGTCTTATACAATCTGAGGGCAATTTTATATTGGAATCTAAGTCTATAGCAGAGTTGGTGTCTACTTCAACTTCAATTTCCAGGAATTCTATGTTAGCCGTAACTAAAGAGACTATGGAATTGTGTTGTTCTCCATTGATTGTAACCGATGCACCTTGGCATGCAACATTATCCGGGGAGATGGAGAGCTTTCCGTGCTTGATATACTTGTAGCTGTACTCCCTATTGACATCTATGTTGATGCTCTCCCCGGTTTCTGTATGGAATATGCCGCGTTGAATGGTTTGTTGGCAATCAATGGCAGAAAAGGGTACTGCTTGGAGGATGTCAGGGGGGCCCAGTATTTTCGAATGACTGAACGCCCCGCATACCTCTGTAAGTCTAGTGACCCTTTTCTTACACTTATAAGCCTTGGTGATACGTTTAGTGGAATGTTGTACTATCGTGACAGTTTCGACAGGTTCATCAACCTTCCCTAATGTTGTGTCTCCTTTACAAATGTCAGAGACTAATCCGTTACGGACCATGGAAGGATTTCGGCAGTCTAGGCCGTCGAAATATAATCTGTCTTCTTTCTGGATTTCAGTTGAAGTTGCACTAGCTTCGATTCCTTTGTCTCGACGCACTCTATTGAGTGGGAGGGTAGGACCTAGTTGTAGGCTAGGCAGGTTGTGGTCCATGGCTGAGTCCATGTTCCCCTGGTTTCCTTTGTCAAGGCTCACGGGCCCCGGGGTGTACAAAAGGAACTGAAGTGCCTTCTGCATGTCCCCATGAATGGTTTCTATCGGTGGTTTGGCCCGATGGTAACCTTCAACCTTGGTTGAAAGTATGTTAAGAAGTAGAATCACAAGGAGATTCATCGCGGACAACTGCACACACTGAAGGTTGCTAGTGGACTGACCATGGTAGTCTATAGGGGTCGTTTATATTTGTTTACGTTATCGTGTTTCCTAATCTGCCAAATATATACACACATACATGTTGAATCTAGTTAGGGTTTCCATCATCTACAATCTCTCCTTGACCGTCTTGCAGACTCTGTACCGGTCTACCGTCCCTTTTCTCTTTCTTGGGCCGGGTAATCATTCTAGCAACTTCTTCGGGGGTAACCGTAGCTCTTGGAACTCGGCTCCCACTCCTGGTCATACGAGTGGTACCTTCCGGTACTGGTGGTGCGGTCCTCCGTGTCCGATGGGACCCTAGGTTAGTGGGAGTGAATTTAACGTTCTTGAGGGGCCGTTGGATTGGTCGAATTTCAACCGTTTGGTCGTCAAGGACAGTTCTAACTGTGACAGTCTTTCCCTTTTTTTCTTCTCTTTCGGTCCTCCTTTGTTTGTTCACTGAGGGTTGGTCCCTGATTAATTCTGGTATATCCGGGTTAGCATCTACCCTTATATCGATAGAGGGAGACTTAGGGGTACCATCCCATTTTCGTTTCTTAGGAGTCAAAACGGGAGGGGGGGGAGATGCAGAGGGTTCCGGAGGTGTAACCTCACTTTCAGCCAGAGTAGGGGGATCAGGAATGGGGGGGAGTCTTTCCAGTTGATCTGCTTCTGGGGGTAACCCAATGATATCCCCTGCATCTTGAGGTGCTACCGTAACTTGTTCGGCCTCGGCGTGCCCGACTTCAGTGTCGGGTTCGACCTCATGAGTCTCCTCCTCCTCAGGGACTTCAGTAGGGATATTGTCAGTTTCTTGGTAGTCTTCGTCACCTCCGTACGTAATGTTATCTTCTAAACCATCACCAAATTCGGTTTGTAGGTCTTCTAAGTCGACAATGTACCTCCTTGAGGTGCTGGATGGATCAACCCACTTGGGGTCGACTTTCCTTACCCTAGAGACGATAGTGGGAATTTCCCTGGGCCTTTTTGACCAATTCCCTGAGGGGTAAATGACCAGTAGTGACTCAGACACTATTCTCCTGATTGTGAATGGGCCCAGCCACCTACGTTGTAGCTTTGACGACTTCCCTGGTTCCACCCTGGGGACGAACCAGTATACAGAGTCCCCTTCCTTGAGGTCGCTTTTCTTACGGAAAGAGATGGCAGGGTCACTAATGTGTAAGGCAGTGTTTTGGATCTTACACATGGCTTCCATAATGCGTTGGTATTTCCCTCGAAGGTCCTGGACATATTTGGACCAGGAGACTCCTTCCTTTCGCTGTAGTGGAAAGACTAGATCCACGGGCATAACTGGAGAATGCCCGAAAACTGCTTCGTACGGGCTGATGCCTGTCATTCTGTTACGGGTAGCGTTATATGCAAAAACTGCGACGGGAAGTTTGGCCGTCCAATCAGTAGGATCGAATCTGTGATCCGATCGCAGGAGGTTACCTAGTACTTGGTGGCTCCGCTCAACTCGGTCCCCTTCTGGGGAATATGCCGGGGTTACAGTTTTGAAGATGTTGAGGGCGGACATAAGTTCCATAAATAGGTCACTAGTGTAGGCAGATCCTCTGTCACTATGTAGTGTCTCTGGACATCCATGTACATAGACCCAGTTCTCTACTAACGCTTGAGCCAGGGTTTTTGCATCTTCCTTAGGGACCGGAATAGCTTGTAGGTACCTGGACCATCCATCTTGTATGGTCAGAATGTATTTACACTCAATTCCTCGGAATTTCCGAGGGGAGAGGGCTAATTTAACCGTATCGGTGTAAACCCTTTGTCCAAAGTACGTGAGCTTTTCACGATGCATTTCATGTTTGCCCTTGGGTCGGGTGACCCTTTTCGTAACACAGTTGATACAGTTAAGGACCCGGCTCTCGACATACAAGTACATATTTGGAAAGTAGAACCTCTGTCTCATCCGGTAGAAGGTGTTGTTAACCCCATAATGTCCCATGGTCTCATGGCTATGACAAAGCCTAAACGCCTTTTCTTGCAACTCCAAAGGGAGGCAGATTCGTTTTTTTTCATTTACTCCATTAACTTCCGGGGCTCGGTAGTACAAAACTCCATCAGTTAAGGATAATCTTTCAAATACGTTCACGTAGTTTATGCCCATCCGGGTGAGTGTTTTCCTTTCTTCCTTATCCGGTTTATGCTTAGCCTCTACGTAATCCCTTATTTGTTGCAAGATGCCGTCTGCATGTACTGCCTGTTGTACATCCTCCAGAGTGAGTGCTTCAGCTAAGTGATATAGATCATCGATATCTTTCATGTGTCCATCTGTCTCTAGGTTATCTTCCTCTGACTCTGGTAATCCTTTCATTCGGCTTAGTGCATCGGCATTCCTCTGTAGAGTTCCACTTCGGTGTAATACCGTGTAGTCAAATCCTGCCAGGAAGGCTTGGATTCTTGCAAACATGCCTTTATACTCTTTCATGCTGTTCAAATACTTCAAGCATGAACTGTCGGTACGTATAATAAAGGGCCTGTATCGTAGTATATGTTCAAATCGTTGTAACCCCAGGGCCACTGCACACAGTTCTCCTTTATGGCTGGGGTAAGATTGTTGAGTTGTATTGCATTTTTTTGCGACACATCCTAGGAAGACCTCTTTACCCTCCTGTTTCTGGCTCAATACCGCAGCCATATTAGTGGCCGAGAAATCAGTGTCCACAATGAATGGTTCCGGGTTCTTGTAATCCGGATATCCTCGGACGGGTCCAGTTTGGAACTTCTGTTTAAGTATCTCAAACTTGGCCTTCATTGGTTCAGTCCAATTTACAACTCGGTCGAGTTTGGCTTTATTCATTTCGGCAGTGAGATCCGAGTATTCCTTGATAAATGACCTATAATATCCAGTGAATCCTAGAAAACTCTTCAAATCTTTTCCCGTGTGAGGTAAAGTCCAGGATAAGATTTTATCCACGTAACTTGGGATCATGCGAATTCCTCGTGCGGACACTAAGTGCCCTAGGTATTCTACTTCCTCCTGAAACATATGGCATTTGTTCAATCGAAGCTTCATACCGAACTTAGCGTGTAGCTGTAACACTTGCTCAACGTGTGTGAGGTGGTCTTCAATAGTGGGACTATGGATGATAACGTCGTCTATGTAAGCTAGGGTGAACCCGCAGGGTAACTGGTCCAGGGCCATCTGCACTAATCTGGAGTAGGCACTTGGAGCATTGCAGAGTCCGAAAGGGAGGCGTACAAAACGGTAGCTCCCAAATGGAGATACAAAGCTAGTTATATCTCTATGCTTTTCATCTACTACTAGGGAATGGAAAGCCCCAATAGCATCTAAGCAACTAAAGATAGCCGAGCCACCCAACTTGTGTAGGTTGCTGTCTATGGAATTAAGGGGGAATCTATCCTTGATTGTCAGCTCATTTACTTTACGGTAATCAATAGCCCACCTAAGGACTTCTGACCCTTTCTTCTTACAGGGTACCAGAGCAGAGGCCCAAGGACTCATGCTTTTTTCAATGATACCGCCCTTCTCCCACTCCTCCAGTTGTCGCTTTAGGTCGGCTTCTTGATGAGGGTTGAGGGGTCGAACTCGAGAATGTACTGGGCGTGCGCCAGGCTCCAAATTGATGGTGAACTTCATATGATCAGTTTTTCCGTAGTCGGTGTCTGATACAGATATAGCATCCCAATTGTCTAGGAAGGTCTGTACCAATTTTTCTTGAATGTCATGTTTTCCGAACAAAAGGGGGTTCTCGGAGATTTTTAGGTGTTCAATTACGTAAGCCCTTCGTTCAGCTGCCTCGGATGGACTAAGGTGCTGTGGGTTGCGATGATCTAACACATTTATAGTCGGTGTGTCATATGCTATCCCCTCGTAGACCTTTCCCAATTTTATGTTCTTGGGCAAGGGCACACTCTTCTTTCCGAAATTGGTGACCAATACATTTATGTGGTCACCTTCTCGCATATATGTACCTGGGTGTAAGAATAATCCCTTTTTATTCAAGAACTTTTGGTTCTGTTTTGGTTGAACTAGTACGCTATTTTTTTTATGGGTTAATTTCTCTCCAGCCCTATAAGCTACTTGGATAACATTATGGCACCGGGGTGCTAGAATTGATGCGTCCAGGTTGTGGATATTTCGTCCACTGTTAGCCCAAACCATTATCTTCTTCTTATCCGAGTGCAATAACCCAGGCATCGGTTCTGCCTTTGGTGTAGGGGGCAGTTGTTTAGTAATGGGTGCCTGGGGACTGTCCTTCAAGGACTCCACCTTATCGTTTGGCCCGATTTGGTTCACCCTTAAATTCAGAATATCAGATTTAGTGGTGTCCGGGTTCATACCCTCTTCTTTCCACCTTTGGATCACTCCGGATATCCGTGTGTCTATACTGGGTTGGGTGATACTAGATTGGGCATGTACTAGGGTGGCTGTGTTCCCTTTTACTTTGAGCTGGATACCTCCAGGTCTAAAGTTCATATCTGCTTGCTGATTTCGTAAAAAGTCCTGTCCTAAATTCATGTGGTGAGCCAGATTGGTCACCACCGATGGACGGATGGTAATTGGGTGTTTTATCCCTTCAATATAGATATCGATGGGTTGGACCTTCCCGATTACTTTAACACTGCCTCCCGTAGCAGCAGTTCCCACATTGGCAGGGCATATCTTAATCTTAAGTCCCAACTCCTTGGCTAATTGTTCAGATATAATGTCTCCATATAGATTCCCGCTATCTATAATAGCTTTAGTGAGTAGTGGTCTTTGTCTTAATTTTACTCTGACGTATCCTATGGACGGTGTTCGTCCAGTTCTAGTTGGGTTTGCCTCGTCTTGCTCAACTTGATAAATAGGACCAACAGGAGAGTGGGTGACCTGTTGGCCTATACGTCTAAAAAAGACTCAACACAATAGTCTACATTCTGGAACCCATTGTCATGTAGGGACTCTTCATCAGAGGATGGTCCTTCAAGACTCATAGTGTTGAGTTGGGAAGACAGGGCCTCAACTTGATCTGAATCCTCTGTACCTTCAAGTTGGATCGGGTCTACATGATATTCTCCGTCTTCAGTTTCTAAGACCGAAATGGTCTTTCTCTTGAGATACTTGGATGGACTCTTATTTTGGCCAGCTGGCCTACGCACAATTCGGTATGGTATAAACCTTCTCCTTTGGTTGCCAACTGTTTCGATAGTTTTATCCACTTGGTTCACACTTGTCCCAGTGGTGGAGGCTTCGTGATCGTTCCCAATACCTTTAGCTGGAGCCATGCCCGACATCCTTCTTGGACAATCAGGTTTGAGATGTCCAACTTGTCCACAATGATAACATGCACGGTTCTCCATAGCATTTAGCGTATCTCCTTCGTTTAGACTATTGATAGTTGCCGAGTCAGATTTGTGGGCTTTGTAGTCCACAGGGTTCATAAGGACGTCCAACTCAATTCCAATCATGTCGTTGTCCTTCAAAATTCCGCTCAGGTAATCAGCTTGCCTGGCTTGCAACAGACCAGACAGGTGGTTTCTATAACCCATATAATTATTGGCAGGTTGGGGCTGGTATCTCCTGAGTTCGCTAGCTAATGGTTTGTTAAGCAATCCGTTGGTGGTTTCTTCGTAGTATATGAACCATGGTGGTTGGGACTGGGTATATGCTGCTAGGAAAGCGGTAAGTTTGTGTTGTACATACTTCAGTACATGTTCATATCTTCCTTGAGTCCGGGTGGCAAATGCCACCCTCAGCATGGGGGCGTCATGTACGGGTTCAAAAACGGCCTTCAACTCGCGGGCGTACTGTTGGAATCTCATGGCTCGGAACCTGGGTAGGTCCGGATCCATGTGGGGTACAATGAGGGATTTAGCTTCTCCCAAGATATGAGAGTAGAGGACACTCTTGCTAAACCGTTCTTTGACTCCAAATCTGTTTATAACGTGCATGAAATCAGCTTGGAATACATCCCAAACGGATTTGCCGATATGCCATTTTGGGGCATGTTTATTGAATTCCGTATCATTGCGGCTGAGTTCCGGTCTCTCATCGAATACAAATTGGTCGTCCAGGGGGTATAGATTCCCTGGTCTACCTATCCCTCGGGGTGCCCTACCATAATTATGGTTAGTGGAATCATGATCATGTCCATTCATTCCTGGTGATGTACTGAAGTCCCTTCCGTTACCTGCAGCATTTTCAAGATTCGGTTGGTTATCAAAAGTCCTATTAGTTCCATTAGGCGCCAAGGTGTCCCTCACTTGGTTTACAAGTTGGTCTCTACCCCGTTGTTGTTCTCCCCGTCGTGGGGGGTTTTCCCTGGGAAGGCCTGGTGGCCGGTCGGTATTATGCTGGTTTCCTTGGGGCTGGAGGCCTTCCACAGGTGGCCCCTGTGGTTGGTCAGGATTACCCTGACCAGGTTGTTGATTATCATCAACGGCCTCCGGGGGCTGTCCTATGTTTTCTTCGTTCCGCTGGGGATTGGCCTGGCCATTTCGGATGGTCGGACCATCTCCTCGACGTTGAGGGTCAGGACGGCCGTCCCCCCCGTCCACCCCCCCGGATGGGCCGGGGTTGGTGGGGGGAAGGCCTCCTGTTTCCTCGGAGTGTTGTTCGTCGTCAGACATTTCAATTGTTCCTACTTTGACCTTGTAGGAACTGTGTTATGTCTGCTTCTTCAGAACTTCGTTAAGAAGGTAGAATAAAATTTCCTCAAAAAAATTTTATTATAAGAATACTTTTTAGCTTTAGCGAAATGTGGGATTAAGTCTTATCCCACCGCTGCCACCATTTGTAGTAAAGCTATAAAGGCTATTATGAAATAATAGACTCTATAACCCTACCACGGTAGAAACAGTGAAACAAAACGGTTCAATTTAAAATGATTTATTAAGGCAGTTAGTTATATACAGTGATTGACGGTAGAATCGTTAGAATTAAAGGTAGCGTGAATTCGACGATGGTGGGGCACTGAGTATGCCAAATATTCTTAACGTCCCATAGAACGTTGGTATCTCCTTAGAATCAGGTTCCTTGAAATCCTATGTAAGGGTCTGGATGCCCTGTTACATTGGTTGGATTTCCTATGAGAATAGAATAGTCGGATAACTGCAGTTCACAGTCAAGACGGAGGGTTTGGATCGGATAACCCAACCCTAGGTGGAGATTGACCGTCTAACTGTAGGAATGCAGTTGTACAAAAGGAGTTGGGTTGAATAACCCAACAATGTATGTTGATCTGGGATCTTAACTGACACGAGCAGTTTTCTCCTAGATCTAAGGATATACCGACTCGGGTATTTATTCTAGAGACGTCTGAATGTATGAGCGAGTTCGTACTCAGTGTCTAAGTCTGGTTGTAGCTCTGTGCTACTGTGCACTCTCTGTCCGGCGTAACTAGGTGTCGCCGGGGTGAATGCTGCTCTCGAACTGGGGCTAAAAATGGCCGCCCAGAGGGGCGGATCTAGCTTGGAAAATTCCCATCACGACATCAGTTCGTGAAAGAATATGTTTTACAGTGGCCTGGATTACGTCACTCCGTACTTTAGGCCCCTTTAACTATAATGGGTGGGTAGGGGCCCTAACTACGGAAGGCCATGATTATTCTGCCAAGCACCATTTTGTCAAATTCATTATTAAACATAATAAAGTGTGTTCTGTAATTTAGTCAGTAATGTGAATACAAGTTATATTTGACGAGCTGTAATATTAGCTGTTAGAACTTTAATCTTGGAAGTCAATTTTCGTGATATTTCACGTTAGGACACATATTCTATCAAGATTTTAGAATAATGCTGGAAGACTGTCTGCTACTTCAGAACCAAGGACGAATCTGGGACAATAGAGAATCTGAAGATTTCTCAACTTTCAATAGAGTGTCGGTACTTCTTTAGAATCAGGTTCCTCTAATTACTATGAAGAATAGAATAGTTGGTCAACTGCATTTTACAGTCAAGATGGTGCAGTCGGGTCGAATACCCTACACTAGATGTTGATTGACTGGTCAACTGCAAGTCTGCAGTCACAATAATGCAGTTGGGCCGGATAACCCAACAATAGTTGTTGATCCTACATTTAATGAATATACCGACTCGGGTATTTATTATTGAATAGGATCAGGGACATGATCAGGGACAGGATCAGGGACAACAGGGGCCATGTAGGTTGATGTAAGATAGAAAATGTACTCCTTGATGGAGTATCTGCTAATGGTCTGTTGTCAGATCACTCCCACTGTTCACTACAGGATTCATGGATTATATGTATGTGTCACTTCTACATACTACTATTAGATTGTTAGTTGTCAATTGTTTATACTGAACTGCCGGTCCCGGCCTAGGATAGCCAGGGCAGGGTCCATAGTCCATAGTAATCTACTTTCGGAGCAGTAGCTCCTCTATAATCATTTTTAGGAGCGGTCGCTCCTTTATAATCCACATTAGGAGCAGTAGCCCCTATATAATCCACTTTAGGATCGGGGTAGCTCCTCTATAACTAGCCTTATGTTCTTGGTGCAACTCGGAAAACTATTGTGAAATTTAGGATGGATATTGTGCAACTCAGATGACTATTGTACAATTCAGATGGCTATTGTGCAATTCAGGCCCGGTTAGGTTGTAGGTTAAATCAATGTTGGTCAACACATCCCTTGAATCAATGTTGGTCAACACATCCTCTTCGTCCTACACCTAGGCTCCCTCCAACCGCCTCGTTTAAGAGAAGGGGGGGGGGGGAGCCCCCGGTTCTGTTGGTAGTTCCTGTGCAGACATTCTCTCTCGACTTCTTGAATCAGAGATGTCTGGTCAATCTTTCAAAAAATGAAAAAAAACCCAAATTTAGAATAAGATAAAATTTGGGAAATTTTGG
>OJAQ01000111.1_pt1 | contig 15719 bp, 4 predicted proteins | sample 1589731 | NCBI WGS metagenome assembly OJAQ01 (sample SAMN05416733, study PRJEB24817) | seawater metagenome | isolation source: Sea water | place: Canada:Atlantic | collected 2013-07 | reverse complement strand
TGGGCTCGGAGATGTGTATAAGAGACAGAGCGCTGAGAAACACGAGGGCGTGCTCGACCGAGGCGAGGCCCTGATTGGCGAGCCATAACCACCTCAGGGAAGGGAGGCTCAACAAGAGGGGATGGGTCTGAACCCCCGGAAATTGAAGATTGGGACTTACTGGCCAGCATGGCGGCCGGAAGAGCCAACACATCCACTAACTCAAAACGAGCATAGCGGGTATGCGCCTCGCTAGACCAGCCCCCATGAGCCACAGCGAGCAGGGGGTCATGAGCCCGCGCGCGATTATAGGCTTCTACTCTCAGACCGTGGAGGCCATAAGAGACGGCCTCCTCGGCTGAGACTACCTTCCCATACAAGCGCCGCGTGCCCTTGAGCGCGTTGCTGTAAGTGAGGCATCGCTCGCCATCGACGTCCCTGAAAAAGGGGCTATTCGCAGGGCGAGGAGGGGAGGAGCCATCGTTGGGGAAGAATGCCCAAAAGGCACTGAGCCACAAGAGGACATTGAACACACCATCGGCGACGCCGATGATGATCCAATCCTCATTCCCAGCTGCCTCCGCGCGCTCCATCCTAGGGTCCTGCTTTATGGACTTGAGACGGATTGCAAGATAGGCCACCCCATTAAGAACCCTGATCTCAACGTCGCAGACCATGAGATGTTTAGTCTCATCGAAAGAACCCTTCCCAGAGAATGATTTAGGGCAGGGAGACTCAGAGCGCGCAAAGGAGAAGAACATCATAACCATGAGGAGAGCAGACTGGACTTCCTCAAAGCTAGACATATCTACAGCTTCAAGCGCAGCTTGCAAGACAGCTAAGGGAACCGCCTTGCGAGGCTCGCGGGCACACCATGCGACAACATTCACGGACTGCATGTAGTCGTCCCACTCGAGCACCCCGTAGACTGGATCAGGTTGATGATTGAGCTTGAACCACGAGCGCAGCGCCCATACGTAGTTCGAGATTGAAGTGGCCTTCAGCTCCGTCTCATACACCATGTATGAGACAAAGGTAGCGAGCTTACCCCCCCGAAGGGGGTCATCAGCAATGATGATGCGAGGCCAGCCATGGCGCGCCGCCACTATGAGCCAGTGAGCGCGTGCCGCGTGCATGGACCCATGCGCTGAGTCACTAAGGCGGTCAGCCAAAATGGCTGACACCGAGGATTTCACTCCCTCATTCGGCAGACCCTGAAAGATGCTTGCCCTAGGATAAGAGACAGAGAGGGCAACGGGAAGAGAGGCGCCTCTACCTGAGGGCCCATCACCTGCGTCGTCGCTGGGATACTCAGGACCCGAAGTAGAGCACGTCGCCGTACCTGGAATGGCTGTAAGAGAGGGAGAGACCTCCAAAGCCTTAACCCCCCCCGAGCCCGGCACCTGTGAGAGCCTAATGCCACTAGGCAGCAAAGGAGAGTGAGACTCACAAAGTGTATAGAACGAGGAGAGAGGGTCAGGGCGAGAAAGCGCGTCGGCGAAGATGTTGTCGTGAGTGGAGATCCAATTGAACTCATAAATGCATTGGAAAGAGAGAGCTAGGTGAAAGAGATGACGGACAAGATCCGACAGTCTCGCTGCCCTGCTATAACCCTTCACGGCTGACATCTGAAAGGCTTGGTTATCGATGGCGAAGGGGACCACCTTGTGTTTCCACAAGTGACCCAAATCCAATACTGCCTTCACCACCGTGTCACCTTCTAAAGTGTCGATGGGCTTGCGTGAGGCAGAGGCACCGTATCGCCACCAAGAGAAGAGACCACAGAAAGAGAGATAGCCACCACCGACGTAGCGAGAGGACTTAGAAGCATCGGTGGCAACCAAAGGCGCACGACCGAAACGGTCGTACGAGAAGAACCCCCTTCCTTCATTCAGAGAGAGGAGATGAGAAGCCCATGCCAGATCTCGCTTACACGCCTTACTGTTCCGACACCGGGCGCGAGGGTGGAGGAGACCACGTGAAAGGGAAAACAGGTTAGACAAAAGGCAAGACGCGCCGGGAGGTAGGGTGAGAACGGCGCGTTGCAAACGACCACCCGCTTGCTGAATCTCCTTCAGGGATAAAGACTTGGACTTAGCAAGCTGAGAGAAGCAAGCTATGTATTCCAACACCTTACTCTCCTCGAGCGAGCGCGAACGAGTGATAGAGTTCCACCAAAACCCAATCACGAACTGTTGTTGTGAGGCGGGCCTGTGCTTGGAAGGCTTCACAGGAGCGCCTATCATCTCGAGAAAGGATTGAAGGGAGGCAGCCTCTCTATCAACTTGAGATTTGAGGCGACCTATGATAGCCATGTCATCAACGTGGATGGGCATATCAAGGGTGAGAGCGCCCTCTGAGCGCGCCATGCCTACGATGACGTCACTAAAGGCTATCTTGAACGTGCCTGGCAAACCGCGCGCGCCGAAATCGCCGCACACATGCCAGTGAAGCCACTCTTGAGAGGTGTCATCCGAGGGATCAAGACTCTCAGGATGTGGGGCCCATACGAACAAGAAGAAAGGCCACAAGAGAGGGGAAAGAGGGAGTAGCGGAAAGGCTGCATCAACGTCATGCACCGCCATATGATATGAATCTCGGAGGCAGCGCGCAATCTCAGAGGCGCTACGAAGGGAATGGCGCAAGTGTTCATCATTTGATGCATCATTAAAACCTGTTCGTGAGTGATCGCTAATCGGGCGAAACGCACCGGGCTCGCTAGACTTGGGAACAGCGCCTAAAGGGAAGACGCACCATGATGGAAGGAAGGACGAGAGCTGCTCACGAAACGTGGCAGGGTTGAAGGGAAAGAGTGAGTATGATTTTTGATTGATCAAGCGCTTATGTATATCTTTCGATACAGCAGCCTTGGCCTCAATCGCGGACACGTAGTTCTTGAAGTAGCGCCTACCAGGGAGCTTAGAAGAGGAGAAACCCAAATCAAAACCCCATCGGAGACCTTGGTGGACGAAATGTGCATGCAGGGGGGTCACAAAACCTCTAGTGACAGCCCTGTACATGATAGGAATGAAGACATCATATGCTAGAGATACGCCAGGGAGCGCGTATGCACCTACCGAGACTACTAACTCGTAGAGCTCGCGCCACCTGGCTACCCCCTAGTTAGTCTTGGAACCAGCCTTATCGGCATGGTCACAAGAGCTACGGGTATGGGCAACTGACCTACATTGAGCACCTGGACCCTTACCTGAGATGAACCTGTCGCAGCAATGGTTGTGGGGGCACGAGCCGTCCTTGTTGAGCCTGATATGATCCTGGCCCAAGTTGTGAGCCGCGCACGGCCGGGCCGAGGGGTCACTATTGAACTTGCCGTTCCAAACAACCGGTGCTTGAAGACCAGGAGGGGTAGTCACTTTGTTATCACCTGCAGGCGTAACAACTGAGGCGGGGGGAGGCTTGCTAGGCTCCAACACACCTGCCGCGCGCTCTGCCTTGTGCAAGAACGTGTCGTGGCTGCCCTGAGAAGTGGCTGTAGCAATCTGCCAGCCGCAACCTGAGTCAATCTTCGCAATGTAAAGCAAGAAATGCTCAAAGGCTACCTTCCAGCCTTTGAAGGGGATGATGTCGTAGACTACTTCGACCAGAAAGGGGCCAAGGATCACGGCATTGGCGAGACCTGTAGCACTGAGGACCGACTGCCACACGACTAGCATGTGAGAGAAGGATTCTGAGGACTGAGGGCGCTTGATATCCATAGATACCGTTGCGCCAGACAGAGATGAATTGGATGAATCTGCAACAGAGAGAGAGGTTTTCGAAGAAGTCGAAAGCCTATGAACTATCTGAGAGCTAAGAGCGAAGACAAAGGAGAGCGCACCCGAGTTCTGAAGCCTATTAAGAGGGGTGGACGTGCGAACATCCTCCGCTCGCATAGGGAGGGCACTACAAATCTTCTCCATCTTGTTGAGGTCGCCTGGAGAGACACCATCATCCGCCATACGGCGAATGAATTCAAACCTGCCGTCACTGACCGAGATTCTACCACCCGTGATGGCAGCAGAGAGATCCTTGATGGAAAGGGCAGGGACATCAAGAGGTGTTCCGCTAGGAGCCTTCTTGGAGAGAGACTGGAGAGTATTGAGGACAGACGGCTTCAACACCTGTAACCAGGAAAGGGGAAGAATATGCTTTCCACTCTCACCCATAGTGAGAGTGGTCGCAGCACCAGCTACACCTGCTACCACTGCGCAGTTAGCAACCAAAGCCTGAGCCAAGACACAGGTGGTACTATCTCCCGAGCAATTAGGGTCGTTCCCTGCACAACTGAGACAGACAGACTGTCCCAAAGGAAGGTTGATAGCTGTGATAAACCAGAAACACATCCGGGTGAAATCGACCGGGCGGCCAACCTGACGCACCCGACGAGCGAAAGGGTGGACAAACAGAGCGTGCATCCCATAAACTCCCGAGAGAAAGGAAGGAGTGAGTGTGAAAACCTGATGAGTGATGATGGGCCAGACTTGGGTGACAACTATGTAGGAAACCAGGAAATGCAAAGAGGCCTCACAGCGGTCCTCGTGAGCGGTCTCCTCGACTAGAGTGTAGAAAGAGTAAGCAAAGGCACAGAGGGAGGTAGCCATGGCTAGCTCACTCCTACCCTCAGAGGTGAAGATGAAACTACAGATGAAACATCCAAATTCTCTGTAGAAGGGCTTGGAAGGAGGAGGACCCCACTTCGACCTGGGGAGAATGGAGAGAGAGACAGGGAACCAACGAGACCATACAAACTGGAAATCGACGATGCGACTCCAATCCATCATGTAGTGGTTGTGATAGTAAGAGTGGTGATGCAATGATGAGATAGTAGTAGATGACAAGAACCTGAAAGGTGACGCTTCCACCAAGGACAAAGACCAAGGTGTAAAGAGAGAGTGAAATCTGTGAGACATCCCGACGGCACTAAGACCTTCTGAAACGCGAGCATGAGCAGGTAGGTAATCAGCGAGAAAGGAGTGACTAGTAGAAAGATAGTAGAGAGAAGGCCTAATGATAGGCCCTCTCTCCAGCACCTTGACCAGGGATGAGTGCATACCACCCATGAGGTGGTGCACCAACCATGGTGGTGCCGACTCCGACGAGTCGCGCGGCGCCAAGAACGCGCACGATAGTGGCAGAGCGGTGAAGGAGGCAGAGAGCTGAGCCCTCACCCGCTCAGAGAGCAGGCCTTGAGAGGGAGAGGCAGCTAGGACCACACTGAGCAAGGCAGGTGTGGGTGAGTCATGAGTAATGAGTGTGCCCAGTGGACCCACACCAGCTCGCGCGAGCGAGCCGGACGAGGCCAGGACAGCGAGCGAAGAGGAAGGTGGCGACACCTGCAGCGAACGATCGACGTGCATGCATGCAACCAGCGCAGCGAAAAGTGAAAAAACCATGAATGATGCTCTTGAAGAGGCGAGCACTGAGGAAGTTGACCGATTCAAAAGTGGGGTACAACATGAAGAAGCGGGAACACCAAAGGGGGGGGGGAGCAAACCAACTAAGACCCCCCCAGAGGAGACTAGAAACATCGCAGCTGCGCTAAAGCTAAAAAGAACTCACCGTTGCGTAAGGCTTTGGCCTACACGCTTGAGTAAGTGCTTTTTACTTTACCGCAGAGACAATGTGGAAAACAATGTAGCAAGTATTGAGTAATACGAAGTGGCATGGGGAGCGGAGCCCACACCCCCCCCGCACATTGGCGGAGGAAAGTAAGAAACACCACAACCAAGCAACATGCCAAACGGAGCAAACAGCTCCGCGGCCCAAGCTAAGCAACATAGCGGCCAGTGAAAACGGCCGCGCGCGCCCTCAAGGAGCCAAGCGAGGGAAGATGAGAGGAAGAATTCCTCTCAGATGGAAGCCTGTGAGCAGGCAGAGGAGGCGAAGAGGGCGCCCCAGACCACGCCGGCGGAGAACGCCGGCTCTCAATACGAGAGGCGGCGTACAGCGGCGGCGAGGGAGAGAAGACAACGCGCTGCGGCGCACGCTTGCTGCGCCGCAAAGGCGGCGTCTTCTGGCGCAACGGCGGCGTCTTCCTCTGGGATGGCAAAGGTGTAGACACCGGCGCCGTCCCAGCCGAAAGAGCCGCCGCAGAAAGAGAACGAGCCGGCGCCCCTAGAGGGGGCGCCGGCGAGGAAGAGAAGACGGAGCGCTGTGGCGCCCGCTTGCGGCGCCGCTTCGGCGGCGTCTTACCGCGAGGCAGAGATGGAGACGGCGCAAGTGTTGAAACTGGCGCCGCCTCAATCGAAGGCGCCGCCGACGCCCCATAAGAAGGCGCCGGCGGTGGGCGAGCCCTCGGGCGAGCAGGCGGAGCCGAGGTCGAGCGCTGAGAAACACGAGGGCGCGCCCGACCGAGGCGAGGCCCTGATTGGCGAGAGATATCGACCTCCGAGAAGGGAGGCTCGACAAGAGGAGAAGGGTCTGAGCCCCCGGAAGCTGAGGCTTGAGACTTACTAGCAAGCATGGCTGCCGGAAGAGCCAGCACATCGGCTAGATCGAAACGAGCATAGCGCGTGTGCGCCTCACTAGACCACCCCCCATGAGCCACAGCGAGCAACGGGTCATGAGCCCGCGCGCGATTGTAGGCTTCGACTCTCAGACCGTGAAGGCCATAAGAATCGGCCTCCTCGGCTGAGACTACTTTTTCATACAAGCGGCGCGTGCTCTTCAGCGCGTTGCTGTATGTGAGGCACCGCTCCCTATCGACGTCCCTAAAGAAGGGGCTATTCGGGGGGCGCGGGGGAGAGGAACCATCGCTGGGGAAGAAGGCCCAGAAGGCGCTGAGCCACATGAGGATGTTAAAGACGCCATCAGCGACGCCTAAAATAATCCAATCCTCATTTCCAGACGCCTCTGCACGCTCCATCCTGGGGTCCTGCTTGATAGATTTAAGACGGATGGCAAGGTAAGCTACTCCCTTGAGAACCCGAATCTCTACATCGCAGACCATGAGGTGCTTGTTCTCGTCGAAAGACCCCTTCCCAGAGAATGACTTCGGGCAGGGGGATTCAGAGCGTGAAAAGGAGAAGAACAACATAACAATGAGAAGAGCAGATTGGACTTCTTCAAAGCTAGACCTATCTACTGCTTCGAGCGCGGCCTGCACGACAGCTAAGGGAACTGCCTTGCGAGGCTCGCGGGCACACCAGGCGACGACATTCACCGACTGCATGAAGTCGTCCCATTCGAGCACCCCGTAGACCGGATCTGGTTGCTGGTTGAGCTTGAACCACGCCCGCAGCGCCCAGACGTAGTTCGAGATTGAAGACGCCTTCAACTCCGTCTCATACACCAAGTATGAGACGAAGGTGGCTAGCTTGCCCCCCCGAAGGGGATCATCAGCCACGATGATGCGCGGCCACGAATGACGCTCCGTCACGATGAGCCAATGAGCACGCGCCGCATGCATGGAGCCATGCGCAGAGTCACTCAGGCGATCGGATAAGATCGCCGAGATTGAGGATTTGACACTCTCGTTCGGGAGTCCCTGAAAAATACTAGCTCTGGGATAAGAGATAGAGAGAGCAACCGGGAGAGAAGTGCCCCTTCCTGAAGGACCATCCCCCGCCACGTCACTAGAAAATCCCGGGCCCGAAGTGACGCCAGTCACAGTGCCTGGAATAGCCGTGAGAGAAGGAGAGACCTCCAGCGCCTTAACCCCCCCTGAACCCGCTACTTGTGCGAGCTCGATGCCGCTAGGCAGCAAGGAAGAATGAGAGGCACAGAGTGTGTGAAAGGAAACCAGTGGGTTAGGGCGAGAGAGAGCGTCGGCAAAGATGTTGTCGTGTGTAGATATCCAGTTAAACTCGTAAATGCACTGGAAAGACAAAGCCAAATGAAAGAGGTGACGCGTCAGATCTGACAACCTTTCTGCCCTGCTATGACCCTTCACGGCAGACAGCTGAAAGGCTTGATTGTCTATAGCAAAAGGGACCACCTTGTGTTTCCACAAGTGGCCCAAATCTATAGCCGCCCTAACAACGGTGTCTCCCTCCAAGGTGTCAATGGGCTTGCGCGAGGCGGAAGCACCATAACGCCACCACGAAAAAAGACCGCAGAAAGAGAGGTAGCCGCCGCCGACATAACGTGAGGACTTAGAAGCGTCGGTAGCCACCAACGGCGCACGACCGAAACGGTCGTACGAGAAGAAACCCTTCCCTTCATTCAAAGAAAGGAGATGCGCCGCCCAATCTAAATCCATCTTACATGCCTTAGTGTTTCGGCATCGGGCGTGAGGATGACGAAGACCACGCGAGAGGGAAAAGAGATTGGACAAAAGGCAAGAGGCGCCAGGAGGCAGAGTGAGTACGGCGCGCTGAAGCTTGCCTGCCGTCTGCTGAATCTCTTTTAGAGATAAGGACTTGGACTTGGCAAGCTGACAGAAGCAAGCCATATATTCAAGCACCTTAACCTCCTCAAGAGAGCGCGAACGCGTGATAGAATTCCACCAGAAGCCGATCACAAACTGCAGCTGAGCAGCAGGCTTGTGCTTGGTGGGCTTCACCGGCGTACCTAAGCACTCCAAAAAAGCTTGCAAACGAGCCGCCACCGCATCCACCTGAGATCTGAAACGGCCTATGATGGCCATGTCATCGACATGGATAGGCATGTCAAGAGTGAGGGCACCCTCGGATCTTGCCATGCCGACCACCACATCACTGAAAAAGATTTTGAACGTGCCTGGCAAGCCTCGAGCGCCGAAGTCGCCGCAGACGTGCCAATGGAGCCACTCTTGGGAGGGGTCATCAGAGGGGTCAAGGCAATCCGGGTGAGGTTCCCACACGAACAAGAAGAAAGGCCACAGTAGAGGGGAGAGGGGGAGTAGAGGGAAAGCTGCGTCTACGTCGTGAACTGCCATGAAAAAGGAGTCACGAAGGCAGCGCGCGATGTCAGATGAGCTACGCAAAGAGTGGCGCAAATGCTCATCATTAGATGCATCATTAAAACCTGTGCGCGAGTGATCACTAATCGGGCGAAAGGCACCAGGCTCGCTCGACTTAGGAACCGCTCCAAGAGGAAAGACACACCAAGAAGGTAGGAAAGACGACAACTGCTCACGAAACGTGGCAGGGGTGAAAGGGAAGAGTGAATATGATTTTTGATTGATCAAACGCCTGTGGATATCTTTCGATACCGCAGCCTTTGCCTCAATCGCGGACTCGTAGTTCTTGAAGAAGTGCCTGCCAGGAAGCTTAGAAGGGGAGAAACCCAAATCGAAACCCCATCGGAGACCCTGATGGACATAATGCGCGTGCAGAGGAGTCACAAAACCTCTAGTGACAGCCCTATACATGAGAGGGACAAAAACATCATAAGCTATAGAAACGCCAGGGAGCGCGAAAGCACCTACCGAGACTACCAGATTGTAGAGCTCGCGCCACCTGGCTACCCCCTAGTTGGATTTTGAGACAGACTTCTCAGGGTGGTCACAAGCGCTACGAACATGAGCAGTAGACCTGCACTGAGCACCTGGGCCCTTACCCGTGATAAAGCGATCACAGCAATGGTTATGAGGACAGGAGCCGTCCTTATTAAGCCTGATGTGATCTTGGCCCAAGTTGTGCGCGGCACACGGACGAGCCAAGGGGTCAGAGTTGAACTTGCCGTTCCAGACCAGCTGAGCAGGTTGCACAATAGAAGGAATTGGCACCTTGGCACCTGGAATAGGAACTGACGGGGAAGGAGAGGGAGGTGGACCGCCGGCAGCACGCTCAGCCTTATGAAGGAAGGTGTCATTGCTGCCTAGAGAGGTGGCGGTGGCAAGTTGCCAACCGCAGCCCGAGTCGATCTTGGAGATGTAGAGGAGGAAATGCTCGAAAGCAATCTTCCAACCTTTGAGTGGAATTATGTCATAGACCACATCCACTAGGAATGGGCCCAGGACAACAGCATTCGAGAGACCTGTAGCACTGAGAACCGACTGCCAGACTATGAGCATGTGAGAGAAGGATTCGCAAGACTGAGGGCGCTTGATCTCCATAGAGACAGACGCAGCAGACAGAGCAGAGGATGACGAAGCATCAGTGATAGTGAGAGAAGCTTTGGAAGAGTTAGACAATCTGTGGACTATCTGAGAACTGAGGGCAAACACAAAAGAGAGAGCACCCGAGTTCTGGAGCCTGCTAAGGGGGGTAGCTATGCGTGCATCTTCGGCACGCATAGGAAGAGCAGCACAGATCTTCTCCATCTTGTTGAGCATGGCCACCGACGTTGAGTCATCCGCCATACGGCGAATGAATTCGTACCTGCCATCACTGACCGAGATTCTACCCTCTGCAATAGAGGCAGATAGATCCATGATGGATAAGGACTTGACATCAAGAGGTGTGCCACTAGGAGACTTGTTAGCAAGTGATTGGAGAGTGTTGAGAACTGCAGGTTTGAGGATCTGCAACCAGGAGAGAGGGAGAATGTGCTTACCCTCCACTCCCATCGTGAGAGTAGCAGCCGCGCCCACTGTGCCTGCAATAACGGCGCGGTTAGAAAGGAGTGCCAAGGCTAAGACACAAGTAGAGCTATCACCAGTGCAACTGGGGTCATTCCCTGCACAACTGACGCAGACTGAATGACCAAGTGGGAGATTGATAGAGATGAGAGCACACACAAACAAGCGAGTGAAATTGATAGGGAGGCCGACGTGGCGCACGCGGGGGGCGCCAATATCAGCGCCAAACACACGCCTCTCACACTCACCAATGCCAAAGGGCAATGGGAGAGTGAAATCCTGACACATGAAGAGAGACAGGAGCTGAGTAGTGACAATGTAAGAACAAAGGAACACCAAAGAGACCTCAATGCGAGCCTCATGAGATGTCTCTTCGACTAGACCATGAAAAGTGAAAGCAACACAGACGAGAGAAGTAGCTATGGCAAGCTTGTTCCTTCCCTTAGGAGTGAAGATGATGTCCCAGAAGAAACATCCAACCAACCTGTAGAAAGGCTTGGAAGGAGGGGGGCCCCACCTAGACCTGGGGAGGATGGCAAGAGAAACGGGAAACCAACGAGCCCACACATACTCGAAGTCGACAATGCACAGCCAGTCAATCATGTAGTGGTTCTTGTAGTTGATGATGGGCTCACTAGTAGAAAGTAAAGTCAAGTGCCCAGAGAGAGACCCCTCAACCAGGGATGAGGGCAGATGATCTGAAATGGAGAGGTGTCCCAAAGGCCACGAACAGACGTGGTGTAAGAGACGACCGGACACGCGAGCAAAATCTAGTAGTAGCTGATGAAGAGAGGTGTGGTAAGTAGAAAGCTGGAAGAGTGGAAGCTTGGAGGTGAGAGGCTCCAAGCCTGAGTGCCCACCAGCACTGAGGTGAGGCACAAGCAATGGAGGCTCAGACACTGAAGGTGACGCCGGCAGCGCACACGACCTGAGTGGCGCGTGTGCTAGAGGCTGCGGAGCACCGCACGAAGGGTAGAGAGGGCTCATACGCTCAGAGAGCGCGCCCTGAGAGAGAGGTGCACCATGACCAACACCTTGATGGTGAGGCTTGGCAACACCAAGGGCACAATGAGAACCCAAGGGTGCCCCGCCGACGTGAGCGAGCGAGCCAGACGAGGCGAGAGCAGACGGAGCGAGCGTCGATGAAGAAACGCCCAGCGAAAGTTCAGCGCGCATGCAAACAGACAGCGCGGCGAAAAGTGAAAACAGCATGATGAAAGCTCTGAAAGAACGAGCAAGAAGAATGACTCAGTGAGCAATTCAAAAGAGGGGTACAACAAGAATGAGAGGGAAAACAACTAGGGGGGGGAGAGTACCAACTAAGACCCCCTAAGCTGCTAGTGACTTGCTGCTGCGACAAAGCAATAATTAACTCACCGTTGCGTAAGGCTTTGGCCTACACGCTTGAGTAAGTGAATTATTCTTTCTCGCAGCCAAAGTCGAGTACATGAAACAAATGTATATATAATACGAAGTGGCATGGGGAGCAAGCCAAGCCCCCCCCCCGCACATTGGCGGGGGAAGAGAAAGAACTACACTACCAAGCAACATGCCAAACGGAGCCGAAGGCTCCGCGGCCCAAGCTAAGCAACATAGCGGCCTTGAAAAACGGCCGCGCGCGCCCGCAAAGAGCCCAGCGAAGGAAGCCGAGAGGATGAGTTCCTCTCAGACGGAAGCTTGTGAGTAGGCGAAGAGGGCGCCCCAGCCCAAGCCGGCGACACGCGGCGGCTCTCAATACGAGAGGCGGCGTAGAGCGGCGGCGAGGAAGAAGAGAAGGCGACGCGCTGCGGTGCGCGCTTGCGGCGCCGCCTCGAGGGAGACTTCGAGAGAGACGGCGGCGGCGTCGAAAGAGTTGACGCCAGCGCCGCCTCCGGCGACGGTGACGCCGGCGGCGCCCCCGCCGGAAACGCCCCCTCTGAGGGCGCCGAAGGTGGGCGCTCCTTCAAGGAAGGAGCGCGCTCACGGCGCCGCCTCGAAGGAGACTTAGAGAGAGAAGGCGGCGGCGACGCAAGTGTTGACGCCGGCGCCGCCTCCGCCTGAGGTGCCCCCTCCGAGGGCGCCGGAAGTGGGCGCGCCCTCGGACGAGCGGGGGGAGCCGAGGTCGAGCGCTGAGTAGAACGAGGGCGCGCGCGACCGAGGCGAGGTCCTGGCTGACGAGAGGGGGTGACCTCAGGGAAGGGAGGCTCAACCATAGAGGGTGGGTCTGAACCCCCGGAAGCTGAGGATGATGACTTACCGGCTACCATAGCCGCCGGAAGAGCCAGCACATCCGATATATCAAACCTGGCGTAGCGAGTATGAGCCTCACTAGACCAGCCACCGTGAGCCACAGCAAGCAGAGGGTCATGAGCCCTGGCGCGGTTGTAGGCTTCTACTCTCAGACCGTGGAGGCCATAAGAGGCGGCCTCCTCGGCTGAGGCTACTTTTGCGTACAAGCGACGCGTAGCCTTGAGGGCGTTGTCGTACGTGAGGCAGCGATGCCCATCGCAATCCCTGAAGAAAGGGCTATCCGCAGGGCGCGGGGCAGAGGAGCCATCCTTTGGGAAGAAGCCCCAAAAGGCGCTAAGCCACATGAGGATATTGAATACCCCATCAGCCACACCTAACAACACCCAATCCTCATTACCTGCAGCTTCGGGGCGCTCCATCCTTGGATCCTGCTTAATAGACTTGAGCCGAATGGCTAGATAAGCCACCCCCTTGAGGACACGGATCTCTACATCGCAGACCATCAGATGCTTAGTGGGATCAAAGGAGCCTTTCCCAGTGAAAGATTTAGGACAAGGAGATTCAGATCGAGAGAAAGAGAAGAACATCATAACCATGAGAAGGGCGGACTGCACCTCCTCAAAGCTAGACATATCAACAGACTCTAAAGCAGCCTTCAAGACGGCTAGCGGGACTGCCTTGCGAGGCTCGCTAGCACACCATGCCACCACGCTGACGCTCTGCATGAAGTCGTCCCACTCGAGCACACCGTAGACGGGGTCCGGCTGATAGTTCAACTTGAACCACGCGCGCAGCGCCCACACGTAGTTTGATATCGAGGTCGCCTTCAGCTCCGTCTCGTACACCATGTACGAGACGAATGTGGCGAGCTTGCCGCCCCGAAAGGGGTCGTCCGCCACAATGACGCGCGGCCAGAGATGGCGATCAGCCACCACTACCCAATGAGAGCGCGCCGCCTCCATAGAGGCGTGAGAAGAGTCACCCAAGCGATCCGCCATGATGGCCGAAACTGAGGATTTGATTCCCTCATTTGGGAGGCCCTGATAAATGCTCGCCCTAGGGTAAGAGACAGATAGGGCTATGGGAAGAGAGGCGCCCCTGCCTGAAGGTCCATCTCCTGCCTCGTCGCTCGAGAACTCAGGACCAGAAGTGCTGACAGTAAATGCACCTGGGACAGCTGTAGTGGAAGGGGAGACCTCAAGAGCCTTGACACCACCTGAACCGGGCACCTGTGAGAGCTGAATGCCACTAGGCAAATGAGACGAGTGAGACTCACAAAATGAGAGAAAAGAGGCGAGAGGGTCAGGGCGAGAGAGCGCGTCCGCGAAGACGTTGTCGTGCGTGGAGATCCAGTTAAATTCGAAAATACACTGAAAGGAAATAGCAAGGGAGAAAAGGTGGCGAATGAGATCAGACAACCTCTCGGCTTTGCTCCACCCCTTGACAGCAGACAACTGGAAAGCACTATTGTCAATCGCAAAGGGGACTACCTTATGTTTCCAAAGGTGACCCAAATCCCTTGCAGCCCTGACCACGGTGTCCCCCTCTAAAGTGTCTATGGGCTTGCGCGAGGCAGAGGCACCATAACGCCACCATGAGAAACGACCGCAGAAAGAGAGATAGCCGCCTCCTACATAGCGAGAAGACTTGGAGGCATCAGTGGCTACGAGAGGAGCTCGACCGAAACGGTCGTAAGAAAAGAAACCCCTCCCTTCGTTAAGAAAGAGCAGACGAGAGGCCCAGTTCAAATCTGCCTTGCACGCCTTGGTGTTACGGCAGCGGGCGCAAGGGTGAATGAGACCACGCATCAGAGCAAAGAGGTTTGATAGGAGACAAGAGGCGCCAGGCGGGAGGGTCAGCACAGCACGCTGGAGGCGGCCGGCGGCTTGCTGAAGCTCCTTAAGAGAGAGGGATTTGGACCTAGCTAGCTTAGAGAAGCTAGCTATGTATTCCTGAACCTTTGACTCCTCAAGAGAGCGCGCGCGCGTGATAGAGTTCCACCAGAAACCGATCACGAACTGGATCTGAGCGCCCGGCTTCTTCTTGGAGTGCTTGACCGGTGTGCCTAAAATCTCGAGAAATTCTTCCAGAGAAGATGCTTCACTATCTACGAGAGATTTGTGATGGCCTATGATGGCCATGTCATCGACATGAATAGGCATCTCGAGAGTGAGAGCACCCTCAGAGCGTGCCATACCTACAATGACGTCACTGAAAAAGATCTTGAACGTGCCAGGAAGACCTCTTGCGCCGAAATCGCCGCAGACATGCCAATGGAGCCACTCTAATGAAGGGTCATCAGAGGGATCTAGACTGTCAGGACAGGGGGCCCAGACGAACAGGAAGAAAGGCCACAAGAGAGGAGAGAGAGGCAGCAAAGGGAAGGCTGCATCAACGTCATGAACTGCCATATGATATGAGTAGCTAAGGCAGCGTGCTATCTCAGATGCGCTACGAAGAGAATGGCGCAAATGCTCGTCATTAGATGCGTCATTAAAACCTGTCCGTGAGTGATCGCTAATCGGGCGAAACGCACCGGGATCGCTAGACTTAGGGACAGCATCCAATGGGAAGACGCACCAGGATGGGAGAAAAGACGACAGCTGCTCACGAAACGTGGTAGGATCAAAGGGAAAGAGTGAGTATGATTTGTGATTGATCAAGCGCTTATGGATATCTTTCGATACCTCAGCCTTGGCCTCAATCGCCGATATGTAGTTCTTGAAGTAACGCCTGCCAGGAAGCTTAGACGAGGAGAAACCTAGATCAAAACCCCATCTAAGCCCTTGGTGCACAAAATGTGCGTGCAGAGGGGTCACAAAGCCCCTACTGACAGCTCTGTACATGAGAGGGACGAAGATATTGTATGCTATGGATACGCCAGGGAGCGCGAAAGCACCCACCGAGACCACAAGATTGTAGAGCTCGCGCCACCTGGCTACCCCCTAGTTGGACTTGGACACAGACTTGTCAGCATGGTCACACGAGCTACGCGTGTGACCAGTAGACCTGCACTGAGCACCTGGACCCTTACCCGTGATAAAGCGATCACAGCAATGGTTATGAG
>OJAQ01000104.1_pt1 | contig 16098 bp, 7 predicted proteins | sample 1589731 | NCBI WGS metagenome assembly OJAQ01 (sample SAMN05416733, study PRJEB24817) | seawater metagenome | isolation source: Sea water | place: Canada:Atlantic | collected 2013-07 | reverse complement strand
ATTTTATTACTTTCGTATTTACTAGTTTGTATAATATATACAGTATCAAAAAATGAGTGACATAATTTCGATAACCAATTTACTGAAGTTGAAAAGTAGGTTTTTAATCATCCCTTTTTTGCTTATGTTTTTTTTAGAAACTTCATTTGCCCAGCAAAATAAGTTTCAGATAAGTAATACTAAATTTGAGCATATAACTAACAGTGATGGTTTAATGCATAATTCTATTAGATTTTCTTTTCAAGATTCAAGAGGATATATGTGGTTTGGAACCAATAATGGCTTGTATAAATATAATGGTTATGAATTCAAAATATACAATAACGAGTTAGGAAATAAATATTCTCTAATTGGAAATAGAATAACCTCAATTTCTGAGGACAGTAGCGGGAAAGTTTGGATAGGAACTAATAAAGGTTTGTGTACTTATAACCGAGATTCAGATTCGTTTGTTAGAGATTTATATAATTCTGAAATTTCATCGTATTTTAATTTTCATAATTTTATTAATACAATTTTTATTGATACTCTTGACAATATTTGGTTAGGGACAACACAAGGTTTATACAATTTAAAGAAATCTTCTAAAGGTTTCAAGTTAAGTGTTTTTAAGACAAGTAATCAAGTTGATGGATTGGCAAGTAATTATATTTCGTGTATTACACAATACAAGGAAGGCTTATTAATAGGCACTCCAAATGGACTCAATAAATTAGAGTTCTCTGATGATGACCAAGTAAAAATTACTAGAATTAAAAACAATGTTATAGGGAGTGTTAACATAAAAAGTTTGTTTGTTGATAGTGATTTATCTATTTGGGTTGGTACTCTAAATGGGCTTCATAAAATTGAAACTAGCATTGATAATACTTTTAATGTTTATACAAATTATTTGGCTGAAATTGAAAATTCGTTTGCTAATAATTCAATTAATACTATACATCAAGTAGATAGTTCAACCATTTGGATTGGAACACTAAATTCAGGGATTTTTGAATTGAATAAAGATGAAAATGTTGTCAAAATCTATCAACAGAATCCTAGAAACATCTATAATTTAAAAAGCAACGATATAAATAACATTTTTAAAGATGATTTCGGGGTAGTTTGGGTAAGTACCAATAGAGGAGGTGTGAGTAAGTTAAATTTAAATAAAAATAAAATAGATCATTTTAAAAACAATGATTTTAATTCTAACAGTTTAAGTGGAAATCTAATAAATACTATTTTTGAAGATTCAAATCAAAATGTGTGGATTGGAACTTTTAAAACAGGCCTTAATTTATTAATGAACAATTCAAAAGAAAAAGAATTTATTCATTTTAATAAGGCTGATGTTGGAAGTAATAATATTCATGCTATTTGCGAAGATAATTACGGAAATATTTGGTTAGGATCTAAGTCAGATGGTATCACACAAGTTCAAGTCCAAAAAGGGAAAATTTCAAAAACAGCCAGATTTACTAAAGAAAACACTAACAATGCACTAATGGTTAATAATGTTACCATTATGTATAAAGATAAAAGAGGAGACATTTGGATGGGAGGCGGTCCAAATAGTGGTCTGATACGATTAACACCAAATAAAGAATTTGGAAAACTTCCACAAATTACTCAATTTCAAAAATTAAAAGAAAACACAAATAGTTTAACAAGTAATTATGTTTTTTCTATTTATGAAGATTCTCAAAATGTTTTGTGGGTGGGACTAAACGGCTCTGGCTTAGTCAAAATAATTAGAGACGAGAATAACAATCCCATCCATTATACTCGGATTATGGGTAGAGAAGAATATCCATCAGGTTTAAATAACAATCAAATTTTTGCTATCCATGAAGATAATTATCAAAATATTTGGATTGCAACATTTGGAGGAGGATTAAATAAAATTTTGAAAGAAGAAATTAATAAAAAACACCCAAAAATTATTAAATACAAGCAAGAAAATGGTTTACCAAGTAATGAAATATATGGAATTTTAGAGGATAAAAATCAAAATCTTTGGATAAGTTCAAACAGTGGAATCTCTAAATATGATATAGAAAATAAGACATTTACAAACCTTGGACTAAAAGACGGTTTGCAAGCATTAAACTTTAGAAAAGGTGCCTATTTCAAAGGGAGAAATGGAATGATGTATTTTGGAGGAATTAATGGTTTTAATAGTTTTAACCCTAATAGCTTTGTGAAAAATGAAGTCCCTCCTAAAGTTGAGCTTACAGGATTCAAATTATTTAATAATGAAGTTGGAGTTGGAGAAAAAATCCTAGGTAAAGCAGTTTTAAATAAAAATATTTCTGAAACAAATGAAATAGTTCTAAAACATGGACATAATTCTTTTTCTTTTGAGTTTTCAGCGATGCATTATGCTTCACCAAATCAAAACAACTATATGTATATGTTGGATGGATTTGACAAAGATTGGATTTCTACAAGTTCTAAAAGACGATTTGTAACATATGCAAACCTTGATTCTAAAGATTATGTTTTTAAAGTGATTGCGTCGAACAGTGATAATGTTTGGAATTCAAACGCGAGGGAATTAAAATTAAAAGTATTACCAGCCTTATGGAAAACCTGGTGGGCTTACACAATATTCATTTTATTTACAATATTTTTAATGTGGTTATTTAGAAGAAATATTTTAGTAAGGGCCGAATACAGAAACAGTTTAAAAATTGAAAAGCTCGAAAAAAATAAAATTAAAGTGTTAAATAAAATGAAATTAGAATTTTTCACCAATATTTCTCATGAATTTAAAACTCCGCTGACTTTAATTTTAGGGCCATTACAAAACTTGCTTAAAATGGAAATAGTCGATTCAAAATTGAAAGAATCTCTTTTAATTATGGACCGAAATGCTAATTATTTATTTAGGTTGATTAATCAGTTGATGGATTTTAGAAAAGCCGAAACTAATCAACTTAAAGTGATTACTTCTAAAGGTAATCTGGTTGATTTTTGTGAAGAAGTGGTATTATCATTTAATGTGTTGGCAAATGAAAAACACTTAAACTTGAGCTTTGAAAGTTCTGAGTCAGAATTAATAGTATATTTTGATTGGGATAAAATGGATAAAATTTTGAATAATTTAATTTCAAATTCTATTAAATACACTCCAGACTCGGGAAATATTAAAGTGTCACTTTCTTTTATTAATAATGGAATATCAAAAAGATCTAACGTTCTGGATGTAAGATCTGAAATAGAAATTATAGTTGAAGATACAGGGGTTGGAATACCTAAAAATCAAATATCAAAAGTTTTTAAAAGATTTTATCAGGTCGAAGATTCAAATAAATCCAATTCATTTGGTTCTGGAGTTGGTTTGGCTTTAACAAAAAAATTAATTGATTTATTACAAGGGCATATTAAAGTAAAAAGCAATCACAACGAAGGAAGCCAATTTATAGTTAGGTTTCCTGTAATTACCTCTAAGAATGATCTAATGCGTGAGGCTGAAATAAGTTCAGAAGAAGTGATTTTTTCTGAATCAGGATTGGTTATTAATGAAAATATACACAAGGAAATTGGTGATAGTATTAAAACATTACCATCACTTTTAATTGTGGAAGATAATCCTGATATGCAAACTTTTTTAAAGTCATCACTTGAAGAAAGTTATAAAATATTACAGGCTTATGATGGTGTACAAGGATTAAAAATTGCTCTTGAAAATATTCCAAATATTATAATTAGTGATGTAATGATGCCGAATATGGATGGAATTCAATTTTGTAATGAAATAAAACAAAATGAAATTACCAATCATATTCCATTTATATTACTAAGTGCTAGAGCTTCTATAGATCATAAAATTGAAGGTCTTAAAGTAGGAGCTGATGTCTATATTCCAAAACCTTTTGATATGCGTTTATTAAAAATAAAAACTCAGAAATTGTTAGAGGATCGCGAGTTTTTGATAGAAAAGTTTGCTTCAAAACGGATCACCTTGGATTCTCAAAAAATTGGAATCAATCACACTGAAAAGGCCTTTTTAGAAAAGGCAGAGAAAGTAATTGAAGATAATTTAACGAACTCAGAATTTGTTGTGGAAGATCTTGGAAGAGCATTATCTTTCAGTCGAATGCAACTATATAGAAAGTTTAAATCGGTTAGAGGCTTATCAGCCAATGAATTTATTCGAGAATATAGAATAAAAAAGGCAGCATTATTACTGCGTGAAACAGATTTAAACGTTTCAGAAATTTTATACACTATAGGTTTTACAAATAGATCGTATTTTTCAAAATGTTTTAAAAAAACTTTCGACATGTCCCCTAAAGAGTATTCAAATAAATATAGAGAAAAATTAAAGAAGGAACGTGATTCTGAAATAGAATAGTATTCTATTTCTTGGTAATTACAGTAATTTAGTTTGATGCTAGCTCTTATTATATCTTAATGTTCTTATAACAATGTTGATATATAATTATATAACTTTAAGTCAACTCTTAATAACATCTTTACCCCACATAATTTAGATAGAAAAAATTGATTTAGATTAAGTTTTTATAGATTCAATCAAAGCGCAATGGTTCTAACTTCACATGAATCTGTTTGTTAGTAATTTATATTAATTTTTGTGATATTAGTGTATAAATGTAGGCTTCCCTTAATTAGAACTGTATTATATAATGAATATTTACAAAAAGCAATATTTTTTTATTGGAAAGCAAGAAATGGGAAGTTAAAAAAGAAAATATATAATAGTACGTTTTAAAAGCACACTTATTGGTGTTTTGACAATTGCTATTTTTCTAGTCATTATTATTTTTCTTTTTCAAAAGTATATTCAAACTATCTGTATTTTAATTACTGGCAGAAGCTTATTTTTTTAGGGTCTTTAGCTAAATTTAAGACTAGCTCGAAATGTTTAAGCACAAAGACCGGGCTTTCTTTTATTTATGCTTAAATAATGAAAAGTTTTGTGTTCTTAACCAATATCAAATAGAAACAATAAATGGGAAAATGTAAAATCTGTGTTAATAAATATCTTTTTTGGTGTTACTGATTTTCCTTTTGATAGCTAATTTTGTAATATAATGTTATTAGAGTTGCAATTAATTCATTGATAAACTACTCACAAAAACTAAATTAAATATGAAACAACAAAAAAAAATTGAAAGCAACTATAGAAGTTTAACTCTTTTACTGTTCTCATTGTTCTGTTTTTTTAATTTGTTGCATGCACAAGAAATTGAAATTAAAGGATCAGTTATTGATGAAGTAGGCATTCCTATCCCTGGTGTAACGATCTTGCTAATAGGGACAACAGACCAATCTAAAACTGGAAATAATTTAAAAGGAACAACAACTGATTTTGATGGAAATTACACCATAAAAATTGATAACAGAAATAATAGTTTGGTCTTCTCCTACACTGGTTTTAAAAAACAGATTATTCCTATTGGTTTAAAAAACTCAATAAATGTTACGTTAGTAACAGATATAAGTCAGTTAGACGAGGTAGTTGTAGTAGGGTATGGTACACAAGCTAGAAAAGACGTTACTGGTGCTATTACTAAGATAGATAGAGAAACTATTGATCGAACTAACAATGCAACTATAGAGCAAGCTTTAACAGGAAAAATTGCAGGAGTAAATACGATTACGTCTGATGGTACACCTGGTGCTGGGATTAGTGTTAGGATTAGAGGAGGAACATCAATCAATGCAAATAACGAACCATTATATGTTATTGACGGTTTCCCATTTGAAGTAGATTATTCAGTTTCAGATGGACCAGCGGAGGTAGCAGGACCATCAACATCGCCGTTAGCCAATATAGATCCAAATTCAATTGAATCTATAGATATATTAAAGGATGCTTCAGCAGCTGCAATTTATGGTGCTCAAGGGGCAAATGGTGTTGTAATTATAACTACCAAATCGGGGAAATCGGGGAAATCTGAAATTACATTTGATACGTCTATGACTACAAGTACTGTTCCTGAAGAGCGTTTTGTAGGTTTATTATCAACATCTCAATACGGAGAGTTAATAATTGATAGAAGGCGTTATGCTAATGGAATTGAAGATCCTACTGTTACTTTTAATAGTTTAACAGCAGAACAAGAGCAAGCAAGATACGACGCTTTGCCAAATTCAAATTGGCAAAAAGAATTATATGGAACAGGACATATTGTTAAATATGGGTTGCAAGCTAGAGGCGGCAATGATAAGAACAAATATGCCATTGGAGGATCTTATTTTAAAAATGAAGGAGCTATTGTTAATACATACTTTAAACGCTATAACTTTAATGTAAACTTGCAAAATAAGTTGACAGATAAACTAAAGATTAAAACGGTTTTGTATCCGAGTTATTCTGTTAAAGAAGGGCCTATTTCTGGAGGAGATTTTAGTCCATCGAAATTGGGTGTCGTTATTAGAGCATTGACCAGGAGACCAGATAGAGAGATAGGTTTCCAAGGAGATGATGAGCTTAGTGAAGTTGGTCTTTGGGTAGATCCTGTAACTGAAGCTAAAAGAGCTTCAAACTTTTCTAATACTTTTGGCTTTAATGGAAATACAAATATTAGTTATGAGTTTGCAAAAGGGTTAATGGGCTCTATACGAATTGGTGCTAATATTACTGATGGAAAAACAAAAAATTATTATACGAAAGATTTTGGACGAGGATTTTTTATAGGAAATGGTGTTGGTACAAGGTCCCATTACCAAAGTGTTAGATGGAATATCCAAAATAGGTTAGATTATCGAACCGCTTTCGGAAAGAAGAATAAACATAGACTAAATGTTATGGGGGTTTATGAACAAACACATTCCTTTAGAGAATCCGAATATCTTAGGGTAACAAATTTTCCAGTAGAAACATTAGGTTTTAATGCCTTACAAAATGGTTTATTATCAGATATTCCTCAAACGTTTACAGACGAAAATGTCTTAATATCTTATTTAGGACGTGTTAATTATGGCTTTGATAACAAGTATAATTTAACAGTATCTATGAGAGCAGATGGCTCTTCAAGATTTGGTACAAAAAATAAATGGGGTTATTTTCCGGCAGCAGGATTCTCATGGAATTTACATAATGAAAATTTCCTTAAAAATGTAGATGCCATGAGTGAGATGAAATTACGATTAAGTTACGGACAAACAGGTAATCAAGGGATTCCCTCTTACTCGTCTTTTGCTGTACTAGGAGTTTCAAATACTATATTTAGCAATGAAGTGAATGCAGGGCTTGCTGTACAATCGCTACCAAACCCCAACTTAAAATGGGAATTTACAGATCAGTTTGACATGGGCTTGGATGCCGGATTCTTTGATAACAGACTGAATTTTACTGTAGATGCTTATTATAAGCGTACCGAAGATTTATTATTACGAATGCCAATTCCACTGTCAACAGGATTTAGGCAAAGATTAACAAATATTGGTAATGTTGAAAACAAAGGTTTAGAAGTGGCGTTAAATACCGTTAATTTAGATGGTAAATTTAAATGGTCAACAGATTTCACCTTTTCAGTTAATAAAAACAAAGTGTTGGACTTAGGAGGGGTAGAACAACAAACTTTTACTGACCAATTTACCAATGGAAAATTCACAGGATTACTTCGTGTAGGTGAAAGTTTAGGTACATGGATTGGTTTTGAAACTAATGGTGTGTTTTCTTATGAAGATTTTGATGAAAATGGAGTTGTAATAGATACTTCCAATGGTACTCCGTCTACTGTAAATCCAAACTCTATACCCAAATTAGGAGATGTAAAATATGTAGATCAAAACAATGATGAAATAATAGATGATAAAGATCTTACTATAATTGCAAGAACACAACCTAAACATTTTGGTAGCATGTATAATGATTTTAGTTATAAAGGGTTCAATTTAGGTGTTTTAATTACTTATAAGTATGGTTTTGATGTCATCAATGGTAATAAGCACAGAATGGTCGCTGGTGGGAATAATCAGTGGAATAAAACTGCCGATTTAGCACATCACTGGACCCCTGAAAACACTGATACCAATGTGCCTAGAGCAGATTATATTGACAAAAACTTTACAGACCGTTTTGTTGAAGATGGGTCTTTTGTAAGACTACAAAGTGTTAATTTAAGTTATAATCTACCATTTGACGCTGTCCAAAAGATGGGCTTTAAAAGTCTAAAAATATATACAAATATTGATAACCTGTTTGTTTGGACAAAATACTCAGGATACGACCCCGAAGTTAGTGTCGCAAGAGGACAACAAGCAGTAATCACTCCAAATCTTGACTACGGGGCATACCCAAGAACTTTGAATGTTACATTAGGGGTTAATGTTAAATTTTAAAAAAATAATAAAATGAAAAAAAATTTCTTTTTACTAATTGTAATGACTTTGTTGCTTTCAATAGCAACATCATGTCATGATGAATTAGATACGGTACCATTGTCAACTTTGGCACCCGAAAACTTCTTTAATGATCTAATTGAAAGTGAAATTGCGGTAAATGGTATTTATGATAAAATGGCGAATCATTATCAACAAAATTTTATCTATATGAGCGATCATGGTAGCCATGTTGGCACCTTTCTTTATAACAACCCAAACTTAAATAGTTACGCTTGGTACACTTTTTCTAATTCTGATAGATTTGTAACAGCAACTTGGGCAACTGCTTACGAAGCAATTTATAGATCAAATTTAGTTATAAATCAAGTTGGTCAATTAGACACGGATGATGATGTACTAAAAAATAGAATCATTGCAGAAGCAAAATTTCTTAGAGCATTAGCCTATTTTAATCTAGTCCGCTTTTATGGAGATGTACCATTGCATTTGGAAGAATTGAGTGATTTGGATGATTTAGAGATTGTGAATAAACCTAGAATGAGCGCTTCGCTTATCTATGATGCCATTATTGACGATCTAATTTTTGCTGAAGAACATTTGTATCTGGCTTCTTGGATTTCTGATGATAACAAGCCAAGTTATGAAGGTGGTAACCTAGGAAGAGCAACTATTGGCGCAGCAAAAGGATTGTTAGCAAAAGTATATTTAACAAGGGCATCATTTCCAGAAAGGGATTTAAATTCTTATCAATTGGCGTTTGATAAAGCGGAAGAAATTATTACTGATGATCGCTATATTCTTGACTCGGAATATTTTAATTTAAATTCACTTGAAGGTAAAACATCACAAGAATGGATGTTCCAAATTCAATACAGTGTTTTAGGCCAACAAACAAGTAACTGGGGAGGTTTACATAACCCTCTTAACCAAGGACAAGGTGGAAAAGATGCAAATGATTGGGGTTATGGACGTATGTCGCCTACATTTAAATTTGCTAATTCATTTGAAGAGGGAGATTTAAGATCTGATACTTGTGCAAAAGGAAGAATTAATGCCGACGGATCCATATATTACATTCCAAGATCCACAGCTTGGTACTCCCATAAATACAGGTTTTCTTCTCAGCCAATATCAAGATTTAATACCGATATGAATGCGCCAGTATTGCGATTTGCAGATATTATCTTAATATACGCTGAGGCCGCTGATGAATTAAATATCGTAGATCAAAACGTTTATGACCAATTAGATAGAATTTTAGGAAGAGCAGGAGTTACGACCTTTGAAAATGGGCGAATTGAAAATGATCTAAAAGAATTTATTTTTTGGGAAAGAGCTAGAGAATTATGTTTTGAAGGACATGCAAAGTTTGATGTTGTTAGAGCTGGTCTTGATAAATTTTTATTAGAAGTTAAAGGGCAAGAACAAACGAATGATGAAAACAATCCTTCTGCAACTAGTGAAGTTAGTTGGACAGATAATGTACAACCATATCATTTGTTATTCCCTGTACCTGCTGCAGAAATGGAATCAAACTCAAGTATGGCTGGTAATCAAAATCCTGGATATTAAACTCTTTATTGAGCTATTTTGGGTAAGCTTTTTAGATAAGCAATCAATATTTTAAGCAATTGAAACTTAGATGTCTTAAAATAATAGTCTTTCAGAATTAATTTAAGAAAAAAATAAGTATTAAAAATTAATATAATAATTTATTAACCATGATTAAATTACAGCATGAATTAATAGTCATGGGACTACTCACAATTGCACTTGTTGGTTGTAAAACAACTAAGAAATTAGAGTATGACAATAAAAAAAACCCCAATATCCTTTTTATAATGTCTGATGACCATACAACTAATGCAATAAGTGCATATGGGTCAAGATTAGCGAATATTGCACCAACACCAAATATTGATAGACTTGCATCTGAAGGGGTATTAATGGATAATGTATTTTGTACCAATAGTATATGCACTCCAAGTAGAGCGGTCATAATGACGGGAGAGTATAGTCAGAATAATGGTGTAAAAACACTAGATGACGATTTTGACAAAGAAAGGGAGAATATTGCTAAAATCCTTCAAAAATCAGGGTATCAAACCGCAATGATCGGAAAATGGCACTTACATACAGAACCTACAGGGTTTGATTATTATAACGTATTGCCTGGACAGGGAAAGTACAACAATCCCAGATTGAAAGAAAAAGGAAAGCCTTGGAAAGATCACAATAAAGGAGGAGAAAAGTATGAAGGCTATGTTACGGATGTAATTACAGACCAAACTATAGATTGGATGGATAATAGGGATAAGGAGAAGCCATTTTTCCTGATGTCACACCATAAAGCTCCTCACGGATTATGGGAATTTGCCCAAAGGCATGCGGAATTATTCAAAGATGTGGATATTCCCGAACCCGAAAGTTTATATACTAATGAAAACCATGGTCCTATCCATGGAGAAAAATATGGTTCCTCAATTTCATCAAGAAATCCCGGAAGGAATATGTTGGCACAGGTAACGAGTGAAAAATGGCCAACAGGTCCGATAAATGTATCGGGAATGAGCGATAAAGAAAAAGTAAGTGCAACATATCAAAAGTATCTAAAGGACTATTTACGTACAGTTGCTGCAATCGACGAAAATGTGGGGCGCATTCTAGATTACTTGGATGAAAACGGGCTAACAGAAAATACAATTGTCATATATACTTCCGATCAAGGACAGTTTTTGGGGGAACATGATTATTTTGACAAGAGGTGGATGTATGAAGAGTCTTTAAGAATGCCTTTTGTAATACGCTATCCTAAAGAAATAAAACCGAAGCAACGCAATTCTGATATGACCCTAAATGTTGATTTTGCACCTACTTTTTTAGACTACGCAGGAGTTGAGAAAGTACCTAGTTACATGCAAGGGAAAAGTTTTAGGGGTAACCTGACCGGAAATACATCCGAAGATTGGAGAACATCGATGTACTATCGTTATTGGATGCATATGGCACATCATTACAACCCAGCCCATTATGGAATAAGAACTGAAGATTATAAATTGATATTTTTTTATGGCTTACAACTAGATTCCACTAACAACAGTTTAAAAGAGAATTATTACAATACACCGACTGAACCCTATTGGGAATTGTACGATCTTAAAAATGACCCCAAGGAAATGAACAACATTTATGAAGACCCTAAATACATAGATATTGTAAAGCAGCTGAAAGAGGAATTGCTCAAGTTGAAGGAAGATGTTGGGGATACTGATGAAATATATCCGGAATTAATGAAAGTAAGGGAAAAATATTGGGATTAACAATAAAAAAATTAAAATATAAATATGAAGAAATTACATCAAAAATTATTTGTTCTTTTCTTGATGGTACTCGTAATTGTAGGTTGTAAAACTACCTATAAACGTGAAAGTAACGCTAAGATTGAAACAGTAGTAAAGAAACCTAATATTTTATTCTTGTTAACTGATGATCAAAGTTTCAGTGCAATAAATTCTTTAGGAAACAAAGAGGTTTACACACCAAATATGGATAAATTGGTGACCAACGGAACTTCCTTTACCCATGCCCATATCATGGGGTCTAATAGCGGTGCAGTTTGCTTACCTAGTAGAGCTATGTTAATGACAGGGAGGTATGTTCAAAATTTAGCAAAAGTTTCTGGAGCAATTGATACAAACGATAAAACAATGCCGGAAGTATTAAAAAGTGCAGGCTATACTACGTTTGAAACAGGTAAGTGGCATAATGGACAACAAGCGTTTGCTAAATCATTCACTACTGGTGCTAATATTTTTATGGGAGGAATGAGTAATCATTTAAAAGTCCCTTTACATGATTTTGATGAGACTGGAGAATATCCAAAAAGCAAAATCAAATACGAAGACAAGTTTTCAAGTGTGATATTTAGAGAATCTGCAGTTGATTTTTTAGAAAACTATAAGCAAGAAAAACCCTTTTTCGCTTATGTAGCATTTTCATCACCTCACGATCCTAGGATGGCGCCAGAAGTGTATCAAAAAAAGTATAACACATCTAATATTTCATTGCCTAAAAATTTCTTCCCGAAACATCCTTTTGATAATGGGGAATTAATTATTAGAGATGAAAACTTATTACCATTTCCAAGAACGGAAGAAGCTGTCAAAGGAGAAATTGCAGCCTATTACGCTATGATTTCTGAAGTCGATGATAATATTGGTAAAATATTAAAGGCTTTAGAGAAAAGTGGGCATGCAGATAATACAATTATTATTTTTGCATCAGATAACGGATTAGCAGCAGGACAGCATGGATTATTGGGCAAGCAAAATCTTTACGACCATAGTGTAAGAGTGCCTTTGGTAATTTCGGGTCCTGGGATCAAAAAAGGAGAACGTACAGAAAGTCTGGTGTATTTAAATGATATTTTTCCAACAGTTGCAGATATAGTTGGAGTTGAAAAACCAGAAACTATTGATGGCCTTAGTCTTTTACCAATTCTTAAAGATTCAAAAGCAACAGTTAGAGAATCTGTATACTTTTTATACAAAAATTTTCAAAGAGGAGTTAGAACTAAAAACTGGAAACTTATCAAATACCTTGCTAAAGGTAAGAAAACAACTCAACTTTTTGAGATAAAAAAAGATCCATTAGAAATGAACAATTTAGCAAATGATCCAAAATATAAAAACAAAGTTGAAGAAATGACAGTCTTGTTACAAGAATGGATGAATAAAAGTGGTGATAAAGTGCAATTAGATAAACCTGACTGGGGTGTTAAAGTTATTAAATCTTGGGTAACTATGAGAAAAGAAAGAGGATTGAGCCTTGATTCTAAAGGCATTCATTAAAATAAATTTTCTTAATTTTAATTAATTCAGATTTGAAACGTATTTAATTTTATAACTAATATGAGGGTGAATATTTTAAACTTTTTAAGTGCTGGGTTTTTTCTTTCATTTATATCATGTAATATTCAAGTAGTTGATTCCGCTAAAACATCAGCATTGCGATATCAAGCTTCGATTCTTGTTCATGTTGACCCGAAGGGAGATGGAGATGGTTCTCATGAAAATCCGTTAGGAACATTAGAGCAAGCAAGAGATAGGGTACGTGAATTGCGATTGGCTGGAGAAAGGAGAAATATTGATATTATTTTAAATGATGGTACTTATGAACTCGAGAAAACCTTTATTTTAAACCTTTCCGATTCAGCTCCTGAAGGGAGCGTTACACGTTATATAGCTGCTAAAAACAGTAACCCAATAATAAGTGGAGGAGTAAATGTAATGGGGTGGGAGAAAACCGATTTACAAAAAGAAAATATTTGGGTAGCCAAAGTTCCTTGGGCAAAAGGCAATGAGTTTTTTCATTGTCTATTTGATAATACTAAATTATTATCTAGAGCGCAATCTAAAAAAATTATAATTTCTAATAAAAGTCGTGTTAAAGATTATGCAGGAGAATTAAAGTATAAGTATGAGTTTGGATTTGAGGACCCTGGTAATAATGGTATCATTAAAAATTGGGATAATTTAGAAGATATCGAATTATTTGGAATGCCTACACGTAAATGGCTTGTAAACTACCTCCCTATCGAATCTTTAGATATGAACAAGAAGGAGGGTAAACTTGCAATTCAAGCCACTTATAGAATGGGTGGTGAGTTTTTTGTAGAGAATAGTCTTGATCATTTGGATACACCTGGAGAGTGGGCACTTAATTCAAAAAAAGGCCTCTTGTATTACTGGCCAAAATCAGGTAAGCCTGGAGAAAATATAGTTGCACCCCGTCTTGATGAATTAATTCGTATTGAAGGGGAATCAGATATGAGTATTGAGGGACTTAATGACAAGCCTGTAAACGGAATTGTGTTTGAAGGTATTACATTTTCTTACGCAGACCGTCAGAAATGGACGGTTGATGATATTGGTCTTCAACATGATTGGAACATGTGGGATAAATCTAATGGTTTGTTACGTTTCCGAGGAACTCAAAACTGCATCGTGAATAATTGTACGTTTATTAATAGTGGAAGTGATGGGGTTCGTTTTGATTTGTTCAGTCAGAACAATACAGTACAAAATTCTACTTTTAATAACCTTGGAGGTACAGGTATATTATTTAGTGGTTATGGTCCTGGATTAAAGGACGTGAATAAAAGAAACAAGATATATAATAACGAATTAACAGATGTAGGATCGCTATTTTGGCATTCACCAGGGATTTTTATTTGGCAAAGTGGAAGTAATCTAATATCAAGTAATCATATTTATGATCAAGGATATTCAGGATTATTAATCAGTGGTGTACGTCGTCGTTTCTTTGACCCCATATTTAAAAAAATGGGACAAGAATATCCTTATTCAAGGTGGAGTTTTCCCAAAGGTGGGCGCGAAAACATCGGAGCAATTCGTTGGGATGAAATATCCTTAGAAAGTATTACAGAATGGTCTTCTTATGAACCTTATATGCATGCCAGAAATAACATTATTGAATACAACGAAGTTCATGATTGTTTAAAGCGTTTACATGATGGTAATGCTATTTACCTTTCAGCACACGGCAATGGAAATATTATCCGTAAAAATGTCACTTATAATCATCCAGAAGGTGCTTTAATAAGAACAGATGACGATTCACATAATGTAACGGTAACAGAAAATATTTGTATTGGTTCAGAAGAACCAGAGTCACAAGGACTTTGTTTGAAAGGGCTTAATTTTTTTGAAAACAACTTATTGTTCAATTCCATGCTTCTAACAGGGAGTGCAGGAAATACTGCAGATATCAGATCATCTTACCAGAAAAATATTGTGTATTTTTCAAAAAAAGATTCTGTATTTCATAAACGACTAAATATGTTTTCAAAAAATTTAAATAAAAACATCTATTATAATCCAAACATTAAGTTGGCAGAAAATTTTATATTAGAAGAGCAAAAAGGTAAGCGTGACACTGAAAGTATTGCGGCGGATCCGTTATTTGTAAATATGTCAGAAGGTAATTTTTCTTTTAAGAAAAAATCTCCAGCAATAAAGCTAGGTATTAATGCCATTTCTTTAAAGGAAGTTAAAAAAATTGGCTGTACTAGTGACCCATGGTTGGAGAGAGCAATAAAATTTAAAGGGTTTCCTATGGTAACTAAATAGAAACTAAGATGGATTGAGCCTTGACTTTAAAGGCGGTCATTAATTCTAACATATTGGGTGTGAAAAGCCTTTTAAGTGTTGAAAAATCTTTCATAATAGATACTAATTATTCTTTTATTTTTTGAAAGGTAAAAAGAGTAACAAATTAATTTGCTACTCTTTTTTTTATAAATTTTATTTCTATTTTAAGTGACTTAAGAAAACTGTTGTGAGATTTATTTTTCGTTTTTAATTTTTTTCTAATATTTTCAATTAGAGTTAAATTTTTTCTACCCCCACCACAAACTAATATATTTATTTTTTCATTTTGATAAATTTTGGTTATATTAGCTATTGATTGATAAATTATTTCGCTAGTAAATTTAGTTAATGTTGAAAGTCCGTTCTCATATGATAAACCTCTTACAAAACTAAGATCGAAGTCTTTAATATCAAACGAAAGATTGTCACCAATTTTAATATTATCAAAATTTTCTATCGCCTGATTTAGAATAGTTTTATCTATTTTTCCAACACTCGCTGCTTTGCCACCGTCATCAAATCTATTATTAGTGTGTTTTCTAACCCATTCATCTAACAAGCAATTACCAGGTCCCTGTCTCTTATACACATCTCCGAGCCCACGAGACTAAGGCGAATC
>OJAQ01000087.1_pt1 | contig 17499 bp, 14 predicted proteins | sample 1589731 | NCBI WGS metagenome assembly OJAQ01 (sample SAMN05416733, study PRJEB24817) | seawater metagenome | isolation source: Sea water | place: Canada:Atlantic | collected 2013-07 | reverse complement strand
CGTTAAAAGCAAGTCACCAATGGCCTGGTACACCTAGAGCTGATGGATCTTTTGACCCACGTCATGAAATGGTACAAATTATTGCTGATGAAGTAAAAAAAGCTAATGTTGACATTGATATTAGAATTTACCCAGCAAAATCTTTATACAAACCTAAAGAACAGTGGAAACCAATGACTACTGGTCAATTAGATATATCTGCTTTCCCTTTGGGATACGCATCAAAGTTTCACCCAGAGTTTAGTGCAACTTTAATGCCAGGAACAGTTAAAAATCATGACCATGCATTAAGATTTAATAAATCTCCAATGATGACTGAGATTAAGAAAATCATTAATGACGCAGGTGTAGTTGTTTTATCTGATGCTTGGTTGGGCGGTGGTTTTGTTTCAAAAACAAAATGTATTAGAAAACCTAGCGATGCAAAAGGTCAAGTAATGAGAGCAGCTGGTAAAGCATTTAACCAAATGCTTGAAGGTGCAGGAGCTGGTATTCAAAGTATGCCATCTTCAGAAATTTATACTGGTCTACAAACAGGTGTATTAACTGGTGCAAATACTAGTTCAGGAAGTTTTGTAAGTTACAAAATTTACGAACAAGTAAAATGTGCAACACCTCCAGGAAAATTTGGTCTATGGTTTATGTATGAACCGATCCTTATGTCTAAGAAGTCTTTTGATGCTTTAAGTTCTAAGCAACAAAAAGCCCTTATGAAAGCTGGAAAAGTAGCTGAAAAATATATGACAGCACAAGTAGCTAATCTTGATAAAACATTTGAAGATGCTTATAGAGATGCTGGTGTTGAGCTAGTATATATGACTGCTGCAGATCACGCTGAATGGATTGAGATCGCAAAGAAAACTGCCCACAAAGCGTTTGCAGAGCAAGTACCAGGTGGTGCTAAGCTTATGGAAATGGCTTTAGCAGTTAAATAAAATAATATATAAAGAGCCCCTATTTGTGAAAATAAATAGGGGTTTTTTTATGAAAAAAAAATATTTAAAATTTTGTAATTACACTTCCCAAGCTTGTGGAGCTTTTGCTGTGGGTGCTTTGATTTTATCAATTTTAGTAATTGTTGAGCTTGTTTTTGAAAGATATTTTTTTCAAAGAGCTATTACATGGCAAACTGAATTAGTGACTATACTGCTTGTAGCATCTACTTTTATTGGTAGTGCTTATGTTTTAAGTGAAAAAGCCCATGTAAGTATGGAATGGATATATGATTTTATGTCTAAAAAAAATATTATTAAGCTTAAAATTTTTACTTCATTAATAAGCTTATGTTTTTTTTTAATCCTATTTTATTTTGGTTTTTTGATGGTTGAAGAAGCATTTACTAAAAATTATACAACAGGAACTATTTGGGATCCACCATTATGGGTGCCATATTCTTCAATGCTAATAGGTTCTATTTTAATGATACTTCAGTATATTGCTGAAATAATTAAACTTTGTGATGAGGGGGATTTTAAATAATGGATCCACTTACAATTGCTATAATAGTTGCAGTTTTTACTTTAATAGTTTTATTTTCGGGAATTCCAATAGCCTTTGGTTTAAGTTTTGTCTCGATTACATTGTTAGTGACTTTTGAAGGACTGCAAATGTTAGATGTTTTTGCTGAAACATTTTATGCAGGTTTAAATTCTTTTGTACTTTTATCTATTCCTATGTTCATACTTATGGGTATGGCAGTTGCTCATTCACCTGCAGGAAAAGATTTATATACTGGCCTTGATAGATGGCTTTGGAGAGTGCCGGGTGGTTTAGTTATTTCTAACATTGGTGCATGTTCAATTTTTGCTGCTTTAAGTGGGTCCAGTCCAGCAACATGTGCTGCGATTGGTACTATGGGAATTCCTGAAATGAGAAAAAGAGGGTATTCAGATCAAATTGCTACAGGAACAATTGCTGCAGGAGGAACTTTAGGGGTTTTAATTCCACCAAGTATAGTTTTAATCGTATATGGAATGGCAACAGGAACTTCTATTGGAAGATTATTTCTTTCCGGAGTTGTTCCAGGTTTTATGTTAGCAAGTCTTTTTGCAATTTGGGCATTAATACACAGTTACTTCATTGATAAAAATGCAGCTAAATTATTAAGAAATAGAAAACCACCAACACTAAAAGAAAAACTAGAAGTTCTTCCTAGAATTTTTCCTTTTTTAGCAATCATTATGGGTGTTTTGTATGTCTTATATGGAGGAGTTGCGACACCATCAGAAGCCTCAGGTGTTGGAGCATTTTTAGTTTTTGTAATGATAGCTGTTGTTTATAAAATTTATCAGCCTAAGAAAATTTGGAATATCGTTAAAATTTCAATGAAAGAAAGTGTAATGATAATGTTCATTATTGCAGCATCCTATCTTTTTGCATTCACACTATCTCAATTATATGTAACTCAGTCACTTGCCCAAAGTATGATTGAACTAAGTAGCAATAAATGGATAATTTTTTTATTAGTAAATATCTTTCTTTTAGTAGCTGGCTTCTTTTTACCACCAGTAGCCGTTATTGTAATGACTTCGGCTATATTGTTGCCTGTCATAACCACATTAGGTTTTGATCCATATTGGTTTGCGATTGTATTTACAATAAATATGGAAATAGGCTTAATCACACCACCAGTTGGATTAAATCTTTATATTATCAAGGGTATTACACCAGACGTTAGTCTATCTACAATTTTAAGGGGATCATTTCCATTTATGATGATGATGGTTTTATCTATACTTATATTATGTATCTTTCCTGAAATAGTATCGTGGTTACCTGATAAACTAATGGGTAAACCTCTTGGATATTAAGAAAGATATTAATAGAAAAATTTCAGTAGCACCGATGATGGATTGTACTGACCGTCATGATCGTTACTTTCTAAGATTGATGAGCAAGAATGTTATGTTGTACTCAGAAATGGTTGCAACAAAATCTGCAATTCATGGAGATAGAAAAAAAATTTTATCTTATAGGCCAGAAGAAAAACCTTTAGCATTACAAGTGGGTGGATCTGATAAAGCGGAATTAGCTGAAGTCGCAAAAATTGCAGAAGATATGGGTTATGATGAAATTAATATTAATCTAGGTTGCCCTAGTAAAAAAGTTCAAAAAAATATGTTTGGTGCTTGCTTGATGAGAGAACCAGATCTTGTTGCAGAATGTATCAATTCAATGGTTAATGCTTGTAATATTCCAGTTACTGCGAAAACTAGAATAGGATTTGATGATACTGAAGAATTTGATTATTTAAATAATTTTATACATAAAATGAAATCTTCAGGTTGTAATACTTTTATATTACACGCTCGAAAAGCTATTTTAACTGGAATGTCACCAAAGCAAAATTTAAATATTCCAAAACTGAACTATGGAATGGTCTATAAAGTTAAAGAGGAAAATCCAGATTTAGAAATTATCATTAATGGAGGTATCTCAAAAATTGACGAAATTAAAAGCCATTTAACTTTATGTGATGGAGTGATGATTGGTCGATCTATATATCAAAACCCTTATTCTTTAGTTGAGATTGAAAATGAAATTTTTGGAACAAAAGAACAGCCAACAAGAGAGGAGGTGGCTGAAAAACTTTTAGAGTACCTTGAGAAAGAAGTTAAGCTTGGAACAAAAGTAAATCATATTATGAGACATACTGTTGGATTATATCATGGTCAAATAGGCTCAAAAGAATGGAAGAGATATTTAAGTGATAATATGATGGCAAGAGATTCTGATTTTCAAAAATCACAACACATAATGACTATTGTGCAAAATAACGAGAAAGCTAATCAAGCTAACTCATAATGGAGAATTTAAATTACGGAGACATAATTAATTTATTAGCAGTCCTTGCTATATCTGCAGCAGTTGCAGGTTTCATGGCTGGATTACTTGGGGTTGGAGGTGGAATTATAATGGTTCCAGCTTTATATTATGCATTTACTGTTCTTGATTTTGATATTGCTACAAGAATGCACCTTTCAGTTGGAACTTCTTTAGCAATAATAGTTCCAACATCAATAATTTCTACCAAAACACACATGGAGCATGATGCGGTTGATTTTAAAATGGTAAAATCGTTTGGTATTTTTATTCTTATTGGGGTAATTTTAGGAACCTTCTTAGTGGTAAATTTAAACACTCCCACTTTAGTTTTATTCTTTTCAATCTTTGCTTTTATGATTGGATTATTTTTTATTTTTTTAAGAGAGGCATTGGTAGAAAATCCAAAAAAAATACCTGAATTAGTAAAAAATGTTTCAGGAGTTGTTATTGGTTTTTTTTCTGTACCTCTTGGCATTGGAGGTGGATCTTTAATGGTACCTTTTATGCGAACAATTGGTTATAATATAAGGAAATCAATTGGTACAGCTGCAGCAACAGGTATTTTAATAGCTATTAGTGGAACCATAACAATGATTATTAGTGGAAAAATAATAGATAATATTAATACTCCTTTTAGCTTTGGATACATTAATTTATTAGGTTTTATTGTATTTGTGCCAGTAACAATGGTTATGGCAAGACTTGGTGCTAAAACAGTATATAAAATTGATAAAAAATTATTGAGTAAAATATTTGGTACCTTTTTAATTATAGTTTCAATAAGATCTTTTATTGAGTATCTGTCTATAAATTAAATCTTACTAATTAATTTATCAACATAAACCCTTTTATATTTACTAAAATAAGATATCTGGTGTCAAATTAGCCATTTTAATTACTAGATATCTTTTCGTATTTTAGATAGGTTTTCCTTAGAATAATTAACTTAGAGGGAGATAATATGAGTAAATTTAATAAAATAATTGTTGTTTTATTTTCATCATTTTTTTTAAGTTTAGCAGTTAATTCAACTGAAGTAAAATTTGGACATGTGGGTAAACCTGGTTCATTATTTTCTGCATCAGTTGATCATTTTGCTAAACTTGCAAATGAGAGATTAGGTAGCAAAGGTAAAGTAAGTGTATTTGGTTCTTCGCAACTTGGTAAAGATAAACAAGGTATGCAAAAACTAAAATTAGGCACTGTAGATATGTGGTTGCCATCGTCTGTCATGGCCTCAATTCATGATGAGTTTGGTGTTTTTGATATGCCATTTATCATCAAAGATAGAAAGCACATGAACAAAGTTGAAAGCCAAGTATTACCTGGAATGTTTAAAAATCTTGAGGCTAAAACTGGCTATCAAGTTATAGCAGTATGGGAAAATGGTTTTAGACATATTACAAACAATGTAAGAGCAATAGATAAACCAGATGACTTAAAAGGAATTAAATTAAGAACTCCTAAGTCAAAATGGAGAGTCAAAATGTTCCAATCATATGGTGCAAATCCAACTCCAATGTCATTTTCAGAAGTTTTTACAGCTTTGAAAACTGGAACAATGGATGGTCAAGAAAACCCATATGCTCAAATAGCTAGTGCTAAGTTTCAAGAAGTACAAAAATATCTATCTATTACAGGTCACGTTTATACTCCTGCTTATGTAGCAGTACATAAAGATCATTGGAGCAAACTTCCTGCGGATGTAAGAGCTATCTTAGAACAAGCTGCGCAAGATACGCAAAAGTTTGTTTACGAAGAAGCTGCTAGACTTGAAAAATCTCTACTAGGAGTAATTGAGTCAGCTGGAGTTAAAGTAAACACTGCTGATAAAGGAGCTTTTATTGCAGCAAGTAAAGGAATATATGATCAATTCGCATCAGAAGTATCAACTGGTGGTGCGTTAATTAAAAAAGTATCATCTTTAGCAAATTAATCTAATTTGTATTAGGCCCTCTTTCTGAGGGCCTAGAAAAATATATGACATTAAAAAAATTTATAAATTCATACGAAAGTTTTTTAAAATTTATACTGTTCATAATGATGGTAGCCCTTGCGGTAACAGTATTACTTGGTGTTTCGTTCCGTTTTGCTGGTAGCGCTTTAGTTTGGTATGATGAAGTTGCAGCAGTTCAACTTGCTTGGATAACGTATTATGGCTCAGCATATGCATCATTAAAAGGAGCGCATATAAGCGTACCTAGTATTTTTAAAGCATTTCCATTGGTTTTAAGAAAAATATTTTTCGTATTATCCAAATTTGTTATCTATGCTTTTTTGATATTGTTAGCTTATTATGGGTATAAAGTTTTAACACTTATTGGAGGAGAAACATTAGTGACTTTAGAGTGGGTTCCTCAAATTTTTGTACAATCAGTGATACCAGTTGCAGCATGTTTATTCATTTTATCTGAAACTTTAAGAATTCCAGAGGATTATAAAAATTTAGTTCTTCAAACAACTAACATTGAACAAACAGGAGATATTTGATGTTAATTTTAACAATGTTTTTAGTGTTACTATTTATTTTATCTATAAATGTTCCTATCGCTATTGGTCTAGCTGTAACAACAATAGTTGCAATGGTATTAAAGTCTGGAACAAGTTTTTTAATCGATACTGCAATTGTTATGTTTGATGGATCAATGAAATTTCCACTGATAGCAATACCTTTATTTATTCTAGCTGGTTCAATAATGAATAGTGCTGGTATTTCTAGAAGGTTGATAGCATTTGCTTCTGCTCTTGTTGGGTTTATTAAGGGTGGTTTAAGTATGATCAACATTGCAACCTCAATGTTTTTTGCAGAAATTTCTGGGTCAGCAGTTGCAGATGTTGCTGCATTAGGTTCAATTTTAATTCCAGCAATGAAGAAAAAAGGATATCCAGGAGCATTTGCTGCTGCAGTCACATCATCTTCAGCATCTTTAGCAATTATTATTCCACCATCCATACCAATGATTGTTTATGCGGTGATGTCACAAAGTTCAGTAGTACAATTATTTGTAGCTGGAATTGTTCCTGGTGTAATTGGTGGTTTTTTTTTAATGTTAGCTGCATATATCACAGCAAGACGAAAAAATTTTCCAGTTGAAGAAACATTTAATCTTGCAAATGTTAGAAAAACTGCAAGAGAAGCAGCATTAGCATTTTTACTACCTATAATTATTTTGGGGGGTATTTTCGGTGGTGTTGTAACGGCAACAGAGGGTGCTGGTTTGGCGGTTGTAGCGTCACTAGTTATTGGTTTAGTTTATGGAGAGGTAGATTTTAAAAGACTTTATGAAGCAGCAACTGAAGGAGCAATTCAAACGTCATCAGTAATGTTATTGGTAGCAGCTTCAGTATTACTAGGTGAATTTTTAACAGTCGAACAACTTCCACAAAAAATTGCCGCATCAATTATGGACTTTACAAATAATAAGTATGCTGTTTTAGCCATATTAAATGTTTTTCTTCTAGTTATTGGTTTCTTTTTGCATTCTGTAGCAGCGATAATTCTTACCGTCCCTATCGTTATGCCTTTAGTTTATGCTGTGGGTATAGATCCAGTTCATTTTGGTATAATAGTCACTTTAAATTTAGCAATTGGACAACAAACACCTCCTGTTGCAAGCGTTTTAGCAACTGCATGCTCTGTAGCAAAAGAGGATATATGGGATGTAACACGAGAAAACCTTATTTTTATAAGTGTTTTAGTAATATTGTTGCTTTTAGTGACCTATGTACCAGCCATACCAATGACACTAGTTGAATACTTTTATAGGAGTTAAATGCATAAATTAATTGAGCTTAATAAAATAAATAGTCATTTATCTGAAGTAATTTTAAACAGACCAGAAAAGCTGAATGCAATGACCAAGCCCATGTGGATAGAGCTTGGAGAAATATTCAAAAAGTTATCTAAAAATAAAGACTTAAGATGCATAATTATAAGAGGCAAAGGTAAAAAATCTTTTTCGCCAGGTAATGATATAGGGGAATTTAAAAAAGAAAGATCATCATCAAAATTAGCAAAATCTTATGGCAAATTTTTACATGGAACTTTAGGCGAAATATTTAATTGTCCAATACCGACTGTAGCCCTAATAGAAGGAATTTGTGTTGGTGGTGGATTAGAAATAGCAGCATGTTGTGATATTAGAATTTGTGGCAAAAGTTCAAGATTTGGAATTCCAATTAAAAGATTAGGCTTAACAATGGCTGCAAAAGAATTAGAAGTTCTTTTAAAAGTAACTAATTATTCAACTGCTATGGAAATTTTATTTGAGGGTAGGGTATTTAGTGCAGAAGAAGCATTTGAGAAAAAACTTGTTAACAGAGTAGTTGATGACAAAAATGTTGAAAAAGAAGCTTATAAATCAGCAGAATTAATATGTGAAGGAGCACCAAAAGTTGCAAGATGGCACAAGCAATTTGCAAGAAATATTTTAAAGAACGGTAAGGTGACTGAAAAAATAAACAATCTTGGTTATAAATGTTACGATACTGAAGATTTTAAAATTGGGTATAAATCCTTTTTGAATAAAACAAAACCTAAATTCAAAAATAAATAATAAATGACAACTTCATTGAAGGGTATTCGTGTTTTGGAAATGGCACAAATTATGGCTGGCCCAACTTGTGGATTATTATTAGCCGATCTTGGAGCTGAAGTTATAAAGATAGAAAAAACACCTGCTGGAGATGATACTAGAAATTTTCTCCCCCCTGAGATTAATGGAGAAGCTGCAGCATTTATGATGATGAATAGAAATAAAAAGGGAATAGCTTTAAATTTAAAAGATAAAGATGGAATTAAAATTTTTAAAGAAATGGTTAAAAACTCCGATGTAGTTTTAGAAAATTTTAGAAAAGGTACATTAGAAAAATTAGGTATTGGTTATAATGTACTGTCTGAGATTAATCCTAAAATAATTCTTTGTGAAATATCTGGATATGGTAGAACTGGTCCTTATGCTGATAAAGGAGGGTTTGATTTAGTTGCTCAAGGAATGAGCGGACTAATGAGCATAACTGGAGAGAGCAAAGATAAGCCCCCAATGAAAGTTGGAGCACCCATCACAGATATTACGGCCGGTTTGCTGGCTTCAAGTGGAATTTTAGCCGCATTAATTCATAGAGAAAAAACTGGAGAAGGTCAGAAAGTTGATACATCTTTATTTGAAGCTGGTATAGTTCATACTTATTGGCAATCAGCTATAGCTGGTGCTACTGGACAATCTCCTGGACCACTTGGATCTGCACATCCTTTAACTGCTCCTTATCAAGCTTTTAAAACTAAAGATAAATGGATTACAGTGGGAGCTTCTAATCAAAACACATGGTTAATGCTATTAAAGGCTATTAATCGTCAAGATCTTCAAGAAAATGAAATGTTTTCATCAAACCTGAGTAGAAAGAAAAATATTTCTCAGCTTGTAGATATACTTAATACTGAACTTTTAAAAAAAACATCAGATGAATGGCTAAAAATATTTGATAATAATGGTTTACCATGTGGACCTATAAATTCTATTACAGAAATGTTTGAAGATCCACAAACAATTCATAGGGAAATGATAATTGAAGTTGATAATAAAAAAGCTGGCAAAAGCAAGGCTATTGGTATGCCAATCAAGTTTTCAAAAAGTAAAACAGAAAAATCAAAAGGTGCACCTAATTTAGGCGAACACACAAGAGAAATTATGCTGAGTTTTGGGTACAAGCACGAAGAGATAGAAGATTTTTATAATAGAAAAGTAATACTTTAATTTACAGTTTCAAAAATTTTAAATAGTAATTCAGAAACATGTTTACCTTTTTTATCAGATAAATCTGAAATTTGATGTCTACAGCTAGTACCATTTGCAATAATAAAATCTTTTTCATCACTATTGTTTACCGCAGGTATCAAGGATAAATTTGCCATTTTTTTTGATATTTCATAGTGTTTACTGTCGTAACCAAATGATCCAGCCATACCACAACAACTGGATTCTATCATTTTGTTATTAATCTTTAATTTAGATAAAAGATTTTTAAGGCCTTTCATTCTATCTTGAGATTTTTGATGACAATGACCGTGTATTAATACGTTTTGGTCAAATTTATTAATCTTAATATTATTATCATTTTCAATGTGTTCTAATATAAATTCTTCCAATAAATAAAATTTATTTTTTATTTTTTCTCTATTTTTTACATCTTTTAATTTTTGATATTCATCACTGAAAGTAAGCAAGCAAGAAGGCTCAATTCCAACAACAGGTAAATCATAATAATTATTTTTTATGATATAATCATTAAATCGATTTAATTCATTTGCTGCTTTATCTAATTGACCATAAGAAATGTAGGTTCTTCCGCAACATAAAGGTCTATCTAAATTATCTTTATCATAACTTGGTATGATTGTTTGAAAACCTAGTTTGTTTAATACTTTTATAGCATATATTAAATTTTGATTTTCAAAATTTATATTAAAAGTGTCTGCAAATAATATTAATTTTTTTTCAGATATCAATTGCTCAGTATATATTTTCTTTAAAACATTTTGACTTTGCACCTCTGGCATTTCTCTTTTGGTTGTAAAACCAAATGTTTCAATAATTGTTGAAATTATAGGTAGGTTTTTGACTTTATTAAATATTGGTGCAATGATTTTTAAAAGCCAAATCATCTTTGGCATCTCCGATATAACTTTATCTTTAATTCTCATACTAAATTTTTTGTAGTAATGAGATAGAAATTCACTCTTCATTTTGGCCATATCTACAGACATAGGACATTCTCTTTGACAGGCTTTACAACTAACGCACAGTTCCATCGTTTCAAACATGTCTTTAGAGACAAATGATCCCTCAGGTAATTGATTTGATAATGCTAATCTAAGTGTGTTTGCTCTACCTCTAACTAAGTCTTTTTCCTCTTTAGTTACTCGATATGAAGGGCACATTACACCTGAGTCAAGGTTTCTACATGCACCGTTATTATTACACATTTCCACAGCATCTGACAATTGTCCCCAATCAGACCAATCATAATGTGTGTTAATTTTTTCAGCCTGATAACCAGACTTATATCTCATTAGTGACCTATCGTTTGAAGTGAGTGGTCTTACAATTTTACCAGGATTTAAAAGATTTTTTTTATCAAATGTATCTTTTATTTCTTCAAAAGCTTTTGTAATTTTTTCTCCAAACATCATTTTATGAAATTCAGATCTCACAATACCATCTCCATGTTCACCAGAGTGTGATCCTTTATAATTTTTTACTATAGCAAATGCTTCCTCAGATATAGATTTCATATTTTTTATGTCATTATCTGATTTCATATTTAAAACAGGTCTTACGTGCAAGGTTCCAACAGATGCATGAGCATAGAACATTCCACTTGTGCCATATTTTTTAAATATTTCGTTTAAGCTTGCCGTGTAATCTGCCAAATGTTCAAGCGAGACAGCACAATCTTCAATAAAGGCAACTGGTTTTTTATCACCTTTCATCGACATTAGAATATTTAGCCCAGCTTTTCTTATATCAAAAACTTCTTTTTGCTCATTAAGGTCTGAATAATATTTAAACTGATTTTTTTTATTTTGGTTTAAAACAATGTATTCCAGGTCATTTATTTTTTTTTCATAAACTTTTTGATCTGTATCTATAAATTCTACCATCAATACAGCAGCAGGGTTCCCCTTGATATATTTTTTTATTCCTTCTGCGTACATAGGAATATCTTTTGCTAAATTCAATAGATTTCGATCCATTAACTCAACACATGTTGGTTTTAATTTTACGATTTCTTGAGATATTTCCATGGCTTGATGAAAATTATCAAAATAACAAACACCCAGTATCTTATTTTTTGGTAATTCAGATAGCTTTAATTTAATTTTGTTAAATAAAGATAACGTTCCTTCTGATCCAACTAGTAAATGCGAGGAATTAAATCCATTTGGATCAATTAAATCTATGTTATATCCACCAACTCTTCTTTGTGTTGTAGGCCAATGTTCATTTAATTCAGAACTTACGTTTTTTCTTACATCAATAAACTTGTTTATTATTTTATATAATTTGTCTTGATCATTTTTTGCAGATAAAAAATTTTTATCAATGTGATCAAATGTAGATATGGAGCCATCATCTAAAATTGCTTCTATTGCCAAAACATTATGTACCATATTTCCATAATATAATGATCTTGAGCCACAAGAATTGTTTGCAGACATTCCACCAATCGTAGCTCTACTACTAGTAGATACATCAACCGGAAACCACAATCCATGAGGTTTTAGTTGTGCATTTAAGTGATCTAATACAACACCTGGTTCTACCCAAACATATTTTTCCTCTAAATTTACTTCTAAAATTTTATTCTGATGCCTTGAATAATCTAAAACAATACTTTCTCCAACTGTCTGTCCACATTGAGAACTTCCACCACCTCTAGCTAACAATGGAATTGAATTTTTTTGAGAATATTCCATCAGATTTAGCACATCATTAGTATCTTTTGGTAAAACTACACCTATAGGCTTAATCTGATAAACAGATGCATCAGTACTATATCTTCCTCTAGAAAATTCATCGAATAAAGTTTTTCCTTCAACCTTACTACTAATCTCTTTACCAATTTTTTGAATTTGACTTGCTCTTATACCCATTAAAGTTTGATAGAGGTTTATTTATTTTTTGTAAACTAATTTACCAAACTTTTTTAACGCAGTTTAAGAAATTTCTAATCCTAAACCAGGCTTTTCATTCAAATATACCCATCTATTATTAATTTTATGAGAGTTTTCAAATAATTGAACTTGCAAAGGACCTTTTTCATCATCAAATGATTCATCAATTCTTCCTACGGGAGTAGATGCAGCTAATGGTGCGTTTATGTAGCAATTGTGGTTTGCTTAAATCCTTTAGGCACTCTAACATTCTTAATTATAGATTTAAGATTCCAAGGTTTGTTGACCTTGATTATATAATAACTTTAGCTTATACAGCATTATGCCAATTTCAAATATTATTAGACCCGGTAAACATTTTTTGCAAATACCTGGACCAACAAACGTGCCAGATAGAGTTCTAAGAGCAATGGATTATCCTACCATTGATCATCGAGGACCTGATTTTGCAGAATTAGGTTTAAGAGTATTGGATAGAATTAAATTAATTTTTAAAACTTCTGAACCTGTAATAATTTTTCCAGCCTCAGGTACAGGCGCCTGGGAAGCTGCAATGGTTAATACTTTAAGTGTTGGCGATAAGATTTTAATGTTTGAAACGGGTCATTTCTCTACTCTTTGGTATGATATTGCAGAAAAATTTGGATTAGAAATAGATTTTATTAAAGGTGACTGGAGAACAGGTGTAGATCCAAATATTGTTGAACAGAAATTAAAAGAAGATAAAGAAAAAAAAATTAAAGCAGTTTGTGCTGTACACAATGAAACTTCCACAGGTGTAACTAGTAGAATTGGTGAAATAAGAAAAGCAATGGATAATGCAAATCATCCAGCCTTATTATTTGTAGACACAATATCTTCTTTAGGATCAATTGATTATAAGCATGAAGAATGGAAAGTAGATGTTACAGTTGGTGGATCTCAAAAGGGTTTATTATTACCTCCAGGGCTTTCTTTTAATGCGATAAGCTCAAAAGCTTTAGAGGCTTATAAAAACTCAGACTTACCTAAATCTTATTGGGATTGGGAGCCAATGATAGAGAGTAATAAAAAAGGTCATTTTCCATACACGCCAGCTACAAACTTGTTATACGGATTAGATGAAGCGATTAATATGCTTATGGAAGAGGGTTTAGAAAATGTATTTAGTAGACATAAAAGATTTGCTGAAGCAACCAGGATAGCTGTGAATGCTTGGGGGCTAGAAGTACTTTGTAAAAACTCAGAAGAATATTCTAGTACATTAACAGCAGTTCTTGTTCCAGAAGGTCATGACGCAGACGCACTAAGAAAAATAATCTTGGATGATTATAATATGTCTTTAGGAGCAGGATTAGCAAAAGTTGCTGGAAAAATATTTAGAATTGGTCATTTAGGTGATTTTAATGAACTAATGCTCGCTGGAACGTTAGCAGGAGTTGAGATGGGTTTAATGAAATCTAAAATACCTTATAAAAAAGGTGGCATACTTAAAGCTCTCGAATATCTTTCTTAAAAATTAAGTAAAAAATTACTTTTTTAAACTTTAACAGTATAAATTTTTCACTAGATGTTTCTATTAGATCTTTAGTTGAATATTTAAATATTATATAATTAATTATGTTTAATTTTAAAGAGATAATTTCATCCATTGCTGATGCAGGTCAAAAACTTTTTAGTATAAAAAATATTAAAAAAAATGACTTAGAATCTATTATATCTTTATGTGATGATTTAATTTCACACAAAGGGGCAGCATTCGGTATTACTGTAGCTAGAGATATTACTGAACTATATCAATCACTATCTCCAGAAAATAAATTATTATTTTTTAAAAAAATTAACGATAAATATAAGCCCAGCTTTACAAAAGTTAACGAAGCAATTGAAAATTATACGAAATCTCAAAATGAAAAAACTTTGTCTGATTTATTTAAAGTTTCTGAAGGTAAGAGAAGAGAACTTTTTAGAAGAATGAATATGGCACCAAATGGAACTGCGATTATAGTTGCGTTAAGAGAAGATTTAATAAGAATATTAAAAGACAATAAAGAACTTTCAGAATTAGATAATGATCTTAGGCATTTATTTAGAGCTTGGTTTAATCCAGGATTTCTTAAACTTGCTAAAATCACATGGGATACAAAGGCTGCAGTTTTAGAAAAAATAATTAAATACGAAAGAGTTCATCAAATAAAAGATATGAACGAACTTAAAAGAAGGTTAGGTGAAGATAGAAGGTTTTTCTCTTACTTTCATCCAGCCCTTGAGGATGAGCCTATTATTTTTGTTCAAGTAGCCCTTACAAAAGGTCTTGGTAAATCTATTCAAGAATTAATGAAGCCGACTGATAATGAGGTAAAATCTTATGATACAGCTACTTTTTATTCAATTAGTAACTGTCAAGAAGGTCTATCAAGAGTAACCTTGGGTAATTTTTTAATAAAGAGAGTGGTTTATGAAATACAAGAAGAACTACCTCACATTAAAAACTTTGGTACCTTATCACCTATACCAGGGTTTGCTGATTGGTTTACCTATTTAGGGGAAACTAAGATTAAAAATATTTTAGGCGATCTAAAAGATCAAGATGCTATCTTTTTAAAATCTCAAGACTTAAAATTAGGTGACAGTAGAATTATAAGAAATAAAGAAGCTATAACGAAATTAGTAGCTCATTACATAGTTAATGAAAAAAATGAAAAAGGACTACCAGTGAATGATGTTAGTAGATTTCATTTAGGCAATGGAGCAATTGTTGATGATATAGTTGTTAATGCAAATATTTCAGAAACTGGTTTTAAAAGATCTTATGGTGTGATGGTTAATTATCTTTATGAACTTAAAAATATAGAAAAAAATCATGAAGAATACATGAACAATAACAAAGTAATCGTCTCTGATAAAATAAAGAAATATTTATAAAATATATTTCTAATTTTTAGTTAAGACCCCATTTAACTTTATTCCAAATTCGTTCATGAAAATAATAAAAAAAGAGAGGAATTATAGAACCTAGCCCTAGTATTCCAGCTCCTTTAAAACTACCAGTAAAAATATACCCAAATATTACCCAGTAGATAAATATAAAAAGTCTCCATGAAAATGTTTTAGCAACGGATCGTATTTTTTTATCAGCCATAATATAGTTTAGCTTATAATAGATTTTGCTTATGAAACAGATTTATATTAAAATTTAATATGGCAAATAAAGTAAATAAAAGTTTTCTAAAAGATTCTCATTTAATAACTAATCTAAAACTATGCAGTATTCGTTTAATTGATAACGCTAAATTTCCTTGGATCATTTTAATTCCAAAGCGAAAAAATATTACTGATATCTCAGAGCTTAACTCAAAAGATCAAATGTTATTAATGAAAGAAATTGTTCATTGCAGCAAGTTAATGAAAAAAATATTTAAAACAAAAAAACTTAATGTTGAAAAAATTGGTAACATTGTTCCTCAATTACATATTCATATTATTGCAAGATCTACTAAAGATAGTACGTGGCCTTTATCTGTTTGGGTGACTAAAGGTAAACCTTACTCAAAACAGTCATTAAAAAAAATTATTGATTTGTTAAAAAAAGGTTTTTAGGGAAGGGGTCGGGGTGGTTTCAGTCTCCCTACGCCACCCTTACATTACTTGTATGCGATTCTCTTCAAATAGTTATACACTTAATAATTGAAAGTAGACTTTATCAACTACTTGCTTTATTAGATTGTAAACAGTGTTTTAATATTAATAAAACTAGTAAAATATTTGAAAAAAATAAAACCCAATTCACAAATTGCATCAGAAGCAATTTTAGGCATTGTAAAGTCTTTTAGATTTAATTCGCAAAACTATATTCCAAAGGAAGGATTATCCTTTTCACTTTTTAGAGTTGAAATTTTGTCTGGATTAACAGTGGCTTTAGCTTTAGTTCCAGAAGCCATTGCATTTGCTTTTGTAGCTGGTGTTGCACCTTTATCTGGTCTTTATGCAGCTTTTATAGTTGGTTTAATTACTGCTTTAATAGGGGGTCGACCCGGAATGATTTCAGGGGCTACAGGTGCTTTAGCCGTTGTAATGGTTGCACTTGTTATGGACCATGGAGCTCAATATTTATTTGCAACAGTAGTTTTGATGGGAATATTACAGTTAATTGCGGGCATATTTAAACTTGGTAAATTTATCAGGATGGTCCCAGAGCCTGTAATGCTTGGCTTTGTAAATGGACTGGCAATAGTAATTGGTATTTCTCAACTTAGTCAGTTTAAAACAATAAATGCACTTGGCGAGTCAGTGTGGGTTACAGGTAATACATTGCTTTATTCCATTATATTTGTCGTATTTACGATGTTTATTATTTGGTTTTTGCCAAAAATTACAAAATTATTGCCATCTACATTAGTGGCTATTTTATTTACAACTGTTTTAGCTTTAACCTTAAAAATCGATATTCCTAATGTTGGTGACCTAGCCAGTGTTAAAGGTGGGCTTCCAGATTTTTCTATTCCAAGTGTTCCTTTTAATATTGAAACATTGAAGATTATTTTTCCCTATGCATTCATTTTAGCCTCAATAGGATTGATAGAAAGTTTGTTAACTTTAAATTTGGTGGGAGAAATAACCAATAAAAGAGGTGGTGCTAGCCAGGAATGTTTAGCACAAGGCTTAGCCAATACTGTTACAGGTTTTTTTGGGGGAATGGGTGGATGTGCGATGATTGGTCAATCAATGATCAATGTTAGATCTGGTGGTAGAACACGTATTGCAGGGATATCTGCTGCATTATTTTTGTTAATCTTTATTTTATACACATCATCATATATTGAAATGATACCTATTGCTGCTCTAGTAGGTGTGATGTTCATGGTAGTGATTGGAACCTTTGCGTGGAACTCTTTAAAAATTTTATTTTTTGTACCAAAAAGTGATGCACTGGTAACTATACTGGTAACTGTTGTTACAGTTTTAGAAGATTTAGCAGTAGCTGTATTAGTAGGAGTAATTGTTTCTGCATTAGTTTTTGC
>OJAQ01000069.1_pt1 | contig 19373 bp, 19 predicted proteins | sample 1589731 | NCBI WGS metagenome assembly OJAQ01 (sample SAMN05416733, study PRJEB24817) | seawater metagenome | isolation source: Sea water | place: Canada:Atlantic | collected 2013-07 | reverse complement strand
GGTAAATGATAAGTAAAATATTCACACACTGGACAATTGCTTTTATAACTTTATTCGTTCTTACATACATAGGTTTCAAAGACCCACAAGTAAAAGAGATATTAAGACTAAAAGGTTTTGATTTACTTTTACAATCAGAAAAAAGAATACAATCACAAGACATAGGTATAGTTACAATAGATGAAAAGTCTATTGAGAAGTATGGTCAATGGCCATGGAAAAGAGATATACTTGCTGATCTTATAATCAAGTTAAGAGAACAAGGCGCTGGCATTATAGTAATACCTATACTCTTTAGTGAAGAAGATAGACTAGGTGGCGATAATGCCTTGACAAGTGTATTAGAATATGGTATAGTGATAGCACAAGTAGGAACTAATAACATAAACAAGAATTCTGTGCCAAGAGGTGTTGCGAAAATCAATGACCCTTTACCTTTCTTATTTGAGTGGGGTGGAATGTTAGGACCGATTAAAGAGTTTCATAATGCTAGTGGTGTAGGTGTGTCAAACACAGCGCCTGAAATAGATGGTGTTACTAGACGAATACCACTACTTATGAAGATAGGAGATAACATCTATCCAGCGTTGTCTATGGAAGTCATACGGGTGGCTGTGGGCGCTCCTAGCTATCAAGTTAAGTCAGGACCAGCTGGTATCATAGCTTTGAGAGTGCCTGGTTTTGAAACAATAAAGACAGATGCTAATAGTAGAATATGGTTAAGATGGAATAAAGATTACGAAACTATATCAGCGAGTGAAGATGACTTTAGTAAGTTTGAAGGCAAGACTGTTATTATAGGAATGAGTGCTGAAGGACTTGCTGGAATTATCGCTACACCCATTGGTGAGAGATATGGTTATGAACTTACAGCCTCAACTTTAAATACAGTATTAGAAGGAAAGAATATAGAAAGAATAGATGTTAGTTTTTTAATAGAACTTGTAGCGTCATTTGTCTTAGGTATAATATTAATACTAATTACAAGATTTTTACCTTATTGGTTTATAGGAATAAAACTTCTATCTTGGTATATTATATCAGTATGGTTAAGTTATTATTTCTTTACAACACATTTAATGTTAGTAGATGTAAGTTGGATTTTAGTTACAATAACTATCGTAGGATTTCATAGTGTGTTCTTACGTTTCATATTAGAGTTTAATTTAAAACAACAAATAAGAAAACAGTTTGAAAAGTATTTGGATCCTAGACAAGTTGCTATACTTGTAAAGAATCCTGAGAAGTTAAAACTAGGTGGTGTTAGAAAAGAGATGTCGTATATATTCATAGACATTGTAGGATTCACACCTATATCTGAACACTATAAAAATAAAGACGACCCAGAAGGATTAGTTGAATTGATAAATGAATTTCTAAATGAGATTAGTAAGATCATATTAAACAATGGTGGAATGATAGATAAATTTATGGGAGATTGTGTGATGGGAATATTTGGCGCTCCATTAGATATGGATAATCATGCCGAGATGGCTGTTAAGTCTGCTAAAGAAATAGAAGAAAAGGTTAAAGAACTAAAAGTAATTTACAAAGAACGAGGATTACCAGACATTAATGTTGGGACAGGTGTAAATACAGGAATAGCAATTGTTGGTAATATGGGTTCTAAAACAAGACTCGACTATTCAGTTGTAGGTGACGCCGTTAATTTAGCGGCAAGGTTAGAAGCCACTGCTGGAAGACACGATCATATAGAAAATAAAACTATATGGTCATCTTATACACAAGAACAATTACCAGATACTTTTAAGACAAAGAGTATTGGTGATATCAAAGTTAAAGGAAAGGAAGAACTAATTAAGATTTTTACGTTTCAATCAACATAGACGGAGGGTTATGACACTACTTCAACAAAAGAAGTTAAGAAGAACACTAACGAAAATAATAAGAAACAAGAAGAAACTTAAATTATATTTACTGAATTTACATTGGTTAAGAATAAAGAAACAAAAAGAACGAAGAAGAAAGAGAACATTTATAAAACTCTGGAAGTTAAAAAGACTAAATACTATAAAACGATATCAACAAGCTTCGTAATAGACTTGACTTCCACAAAAAAATAAATATAATAGAGTTAATATATCAATTGATGCATTTATGCATATGGCCCATATGGGTAAGTAAACTCTATAAACCGTCTCGTAAGAGATAGAAGACAAAAATATGCCAGATACAACAGAGATAAAAATAGACATAGAATCTTTAAGGAAAGATATCGAAAATGTAAATAATATTAATGGTAGAATAGACGCTGCTATTGATAAACTTACAGATGTTTCTACCTCTATAAAATCTATGCTCGCTGTTCACCAAGAAAAGATTGCTAGACAAGAAAAGGTAGATGAAGTTATATTCGACAAATTAAAAGATAGAGCGTCAGAAATATCTCATGTTTATAGAGAGTTAAAGAAAGATGTGGAATTGAGTGAAAAGAGATTACTCATTGAAATTAAGTCATTAAAGAACGATATAGGCGCTAGAGTTGGTGTATTAGAAAAATATAGATGGATTATCATAGGTGGGGCGATTGTCATAGGGTGGATTTTATCAAAGAACTTTATGCCAATAATGCATATGATGGCCTCAAATTAAGGTTGACATTTTCGATCAAGTGTGATATTATGTTCGAGTGTTATGTCAAGTTATATAGATTTAAAATATATCTCTAATTTAAAGAGTCGTTTACCAGGGTTCAAACAGAAGAATGATTATCTGTTTAACTTCAGGTGTCCACATTGTGGCGATTCGAAAAAATCAAAAATGAAAACAAGAGCATATTTGTATCGTGTAAAAAACGATATGTTCTTCAAGTGCCACAATTGTGGTATGGGTCAAAACTTATCTAACTTTATCAAGTTTGTTGATCCACAAATGTATTCTGAATATCTATTAGAAAGATATAAGAAAGGGGCACCAGCGACACCGAAGCCTCAGTTTGATTTCAAACCTGCGTTTGAAGATAGAACTATACTTGACGACTTGAAAAGTATAAAACAATTAGATGATGAACACCCAGCGAGACAATATTGTTTAAAGAGAAAATTACCTAATGAGCATTTTGATAAGTTATTTTTCGCTGATAAGTTTGGCGCCTTAGTAAATAAAGTAAAACCAAAAACCTATGGAGAAAAAGATCACCCTAGGTTAGTAATACCATTTTATGATACGACAGGAAAGTTATTCGCTTTTCAAGGTCGTGCTTTTGGAAATGAACAACCAAAGTATCTTACGGTAAAACTAGATGAAAACAAACAAAAAGTTTACGGACTTGAAAGAGTTAATTTTCAAAGACCTATCTTCATCACAGAAGGCCCACTTGATAGCCTTTTTGTTGATAATTGTCTTGCTGCTGCTGGAGCTGATTTAATTCTAAAGAACAAAATTAAGAACGAAGAAGTTACATATATATTTGACAACGAACCAAGAAACAAAGAAATTGTAAAACGTATGTATGATGTAGTTGAGAAAGATTACAACTTGGTCGTGTGGCCAGAAGATATGCGACATAAAGACATTAATGATATGATAGTAGCAGGGTTGACAAAGACCGAAGTTTGTGATATTCTAAATAGAAACACTTATTCAAAACTTTCAGCATTAACTAAATTAAACGAATTCAAAAAAATATAGGAGGATACGAGTGGAAAATATAAACGTAGTGAAACGTGGTAGTCGTGGCAAAGAACCATTAAACATTGAGAAGATACATGAAATGGTTGATTATGCATGCGAAGGTATAACTGGCGTATCATCATCTCAGGTTGAGATGAAATCTGGTTTACAATTTACCGATGGCATTACTACTGATGATATCCAACAAATCCTTATAAAATCAGCAGCAGATTTAATTTCATTAGATAATCCAAACTATCAATATGTTGCGGCAAGATTATTACTTTACAGTTTAAGAAAACAATGCTTTGGAAGACTTTGGGACCACCCACATTTGTTTGACCATGTTACTAAAGCTGTAGAAATAAAAGTTTATGATCACGCTATATTAGAAAAGTATCAAAGAAAAGATTTTGATAGAATGGAAAACTGGATTACCCACGAAAGAGATTATACTTTCACATATGCTGGGTTAAGACAAGTGATTGACAAATACCTAGTACAAGATAGAAGTAATGGCGAAGTATTTGAAACACCACAATTTATGTACATGATGATTAGTGCTACTATGTTTGCTGATTATCCAAAAGAAAAGAGAATGACTTATGTTAAAAAATACTATGACGCAATTTCACAATTCAAAATTAATATTCCAACTCCGGTTATGGCAGGTGTTAGAACACCTCTCAAACAGTATGCTAGTTGTGTCTTGGTTGATACTGATGACACTCTACCTAGTATCTTTTCTAGCGATATGGCTATTGGAAGGTACGTTGCGCAAAGGGCGGGCATTGGTATTAATGCTGGTAGAATACGAGGTATCAATGCGAGGATACGAGGAGGTGAAGTACAACACACCGGCGTTATTCCTTTCCTTAAAAAGTTTGAAGCAACAGTTAAGTGTTGCACTCAAAACGGAGTTAGAGGCGGTTCTGCTACTGTTCACTTCCCAGTTTGGCACCAAGAGATAGAAGATATAATCGTATTAAAAAATAACAAAGGTAGTGAAGATAACAGAGTTAGAAAATTAGATTACTCTATACAATTATCAAAACTATTCTATGAAAGATTTATCAACGAAGAAGAAATAACTTTATTCTCACCACATGAAGTGCCTGAACTATATGAAGCTTGGGGAACACCAGAGTTTGACGATCTGTATATAAAAGCAGAAAGAAAAATTAGTGTTAAGAGAAAGAAGATAAGCGCACAACAATTATTTTTTGACATACTAAAAGAGAGAGCAGAGACAGGTAGAATTTATATTATGAATATAGATCATTGTAATTCGCACTCATCATTTAAAGATATAATTAGAATGTCAAACTTATGCCAAGAGATCACACTTCCAACTGATCCAATCCAACACATAGATGGCGAAGGAGAGATTGCTTTATGTATTCTATCAGCTATCAACGTTGGTAAGATTGACAAGAGAGACGAACTAGAAGAACTATGCGATCTAGCAGTAAGAAGTTTAGACGAGATAATAGATCATCAAAAGTATCCTGTAAGAGCAGCAGAAATATCTACAAAGGCTAGAAGAAGTTTAGGTATAGGTTACATTGGTCTTGCTCACTATCTAGCAAAGAAAGGTTATTCTTACGAACAAAAATTAGGCTGGCGTCAAGTTGATAAACTGACAGAAGCATTTCAATATTATCTATTAAAGGCAAGTAATGAATTGGCTAAAGAAAAAGGTCAATGTGAATTCTTTAATAGAACAAAGTATTCTGATGGTATCTTACCAATAGACACTTACAAGAAAGAGGTAGATGAGGTCGTGACCAGAAATCTAACTTATGATTGGGAGTTTCTAAGGAAAGAAATTAAAGAGCACGGATTAAGACATAGCACACTCTCTGCTCAAATGCCATCAGAATCTTCTAGTGTGGTATCAAATGCTACTAACGGTATTGAACCACCTAGAGATTATTTAAGTATTAAGAAAAGTAAAAAAGGTCCATTGAAACAAGTGGTACCAGATTACAAAAAACTAAAATCAAACTATACTTTACTATGGGATATGAAATCAAACGAAGGTTATATCAATGTAGTAGCAGTAATGCAAAAGTATTTTGATCAAGCGATAAGTGGTAACTGGTCATACAATCCAGATCACTTTGAAGAAAACCAAGTACCATTGTCAGCAATGGCACAAGACTTATTAACGACATATAGATTGGGTTGGAAGACTTCTTACTATCAAAATACATATGACGCTAAGAAAGATATTGACGAACCAGCACACCCGATTGGTTTCACAGATAATGTACCAGAAGAATCAATCAACAATGATGAGGATCCAGAGAACTGTGATTCTTGTACAATTTAAGAAAGTATAAATAGAACGCTATGGCTAGATCAGTATTCAACAAAAGTAAAGATGTCGATTTTTTAAAACAACCAATGTTCTTTGGAGACGACTTGGCTGTTCAAAGATATGACACTATGAAGTATCCTATATTTGATAAATTAACTCAACAACAACTTGGTTACTTTTGGAGACCAGAAGAAGTTTCTTTACAAAAAGATAGAAACGATTACCAAGAGTTGAGACCAGAACAAAAAGATATATTCACTTCTAACTTAAAGTATCAAACAATGTTGGATAGTGTTCAAGGTCGTGGTCCATGTTTAGCATTCTTACCATTTTGTTCTTTACCAGAACTAGAAGGCTGTATTGTAACTTGGGACTTTATGGAAACTATCCATAGTAGAAGTTATACATACATCATAAAGAACTTGTATTCTAATCCTAGTGATGTATTTGATACTATTATAAAAGATGAGAAGATTGAAAAGAGAGCACAGTCTGTAACACAATTTTATGATGATCTAATACTTGCAGGTCACAAATGGCATTTAGATAAGAGTAAAGTTGATGAGTATGAACTAAAGAAAAAATTATGGAAAGCTTTGATTACAGTAAACATACTAGAGGGTTTAAGATTTTATGTATCGTTTGCTTGTAGTTTTGCTTTTGGTGAACTTAAATTGTTAGAAGGATCAGCAAAGATTATTTCATTTATCGCAAGAGACGAAAGTCAACACTTAGCAGTATCACAAAGAATAATAAACAATTATAGAGACATTGAAAGAGATAAGGTTATGGACAAAGTGATTAAAGATACTGAAAAAGAAGTATACCAAATGTATGATGACGCAGTAGGAGAAGAAAAAAGATGGGCAACTTATCTATTTTCAAAAGGTTCTCTGATAGGGTTATCCGAAAAATTATTACATCAATTTGTAGAGTACACAGCCAATAGAAGAATGAAAGCTATTGGGTTAACTCCTGCTTATGATACCAAATCAAATCCATTACCATGGACAGATCATTGGTTGAATAGTAGAGGTACACAGAATGCTCCACAAGAAACTGAAATAGAGAGTTATGTTATTGGTGGAATAAAACAAGACGTTACAAAAGATCAATTTAAAAAATTTAAATTATAATGATAGAAAAACGAGAAAAGACCTGTTCTAGTTGCGAGACTAAATACTCTATACAATGGGATATTAAGGTACAAGACCTTGAGCCATTAACTTGTCCATTTTGTGGACATGAAGTAGAGGAAGTACAGAACAATGATGAAGACGAAACAATCTGGACAAACGAATCCGAAGACGATAATTGGAATTGATTATAGTTTAACAAGTCCTGCTATTTGTATCACAACAGATTTCGTATTTAAGAACAGTAAGTTTTATTACTTGACCAATAAGAAAAAGTATATTGGCGCAATGTCAGCAAATATTACTGGATTTGAACACAAAGAATACGACACACCTATTAGACGATTTAGTCAAATATCTGATTGGGTATATGAACTAATTGAAGATACTATACATACCGAACAATTAGTTTTCATAGAAGGATACTCTTTTGGATCAAAGGGTCAAGCAATATTTCAAATTGCTGAGAACTGTGGTATTCTAAAGTATAGATTACAACAGATGATGATAAATTATGACACTGTTGTTCCTAGTGTAGTAAAGAAAGGTGCAACTGGAAAAGGTAATGCAGATAAAGATATGATGTATGAATTCTTTTCTAAAGAAACAAACACAGACTTAAAGAAAGTATTTGATACACAAAAAGTAGGTAATCCTATATCAGATATTGTTGATAGTTATTATATAGCAAAAGTTGGTTATGAAAATACAAACAATCACTAGTTGGAACAATACATTATTTAAACAATACGCTCATAGATTTCAATCCACATATAATTGGCCATTTGATTTAATTGTTTATAATGAAGATGATGATATGTTTGATAATATACCTAATCTCAAAAAATTCATAGACAGAAATAAGAATAGAAAAGTAACATCATATGTAGATGATGGTGTAAGATTTTCATATAAGGTTTATGCCTATACACACGCCATCATAAACTGTCCAAGTGATGTAGATGGTCTAATTTGTATAGACGCTGATAGTGTGTTCTATAAGTCAATAGATGTAGAGTGGATTAAAAAACATATACACAAAGATAATTGTATGATGAGTTACCTTGGTAGAGGTGACCACTACAGTGAATGTGGTTTCTTATACTTTAATATGAAACACAATCAGACAAGAAACTATGGTGAGTATATGAAAAAGATGTATGACTTTGATGAGATATACCACATGAAAGAGCAACACGATAGTTATATTTGGGATTATGTAAGAGGTGTATTTGAGAAAGAATTAAAAGTAACTAACAATAACATTGGCGATGGTAAAGTTGGTCATGTACAAGCAAGATCAATATTAGGAACTGTTTATGATCACACAAAAGGTAAAAGAAAACTAACAGGTAAAAGTCCGGAGGCAAAGATATGATAAATGTTTTTATTGGTTATGACTATGGCGAACCAGCGGCATATCATGTACTTGCTGAAAGTATTAGATCACACGCAAGTGGGCCTGTTGCGATAATACCATTGAGTTTAAATAACTTACCAGAATTCACAAGAGCAAAAGAGAGTAATCAATCTACAGATTTTGCCTTTAGTAGATTTTTAGTACCTTATCTATCAAACTATAAAGGTTGGTCAATTTTTATGGATTGTGATATGATGGTTAGAGACGATATATATAAATTGTATAATCAAGCAACATTTAAATATTCTGTTATGTGTTGTAAGCATGATTATAAACCAAAACAAGATGTAAAGTTTAGAGGCGCTAAGAACCAAGCATTTCCTAAAAAGAATTGGTCTAGTGTAATGTTGTTTCATAATTCACAATGTAAAGCACTTACACCAGACTATGTTAATACTGCTAGTGGTTTAGAGTTACATCAATTCAAGTGGTTAGAACGAGACCATATGATAGGTGATATACCATTAGAATGGAATTGGTTGGTAGGCGAATATGAATACAATGAAGACGCTAAGAACGTACACTTTACATTAGGTGGTCCTTGGTATAAAGACTATAAAGAATGTGACTATTCACAAGAGTGGTTTGAAGTATATAAAGACACAACTAAAATTGATTTGATATGAACATAGTAGGTATAAAAGGTGCGTTTAGTACAGAGGCGATGTTTATATTTCCTAAACATAAAGACTTTAAACTTATAGAGTATAAAGAAAGTCATAACGCAGATGTGTATATTCAAACAAATGTTTTAGGTGTAATGAAGAAGAAGAACGCAGAGATATACCAATTCATATTAGATCAAAACAAACCTAGAATAGTAGTAGAACAAGCGACCTTTAGAAAAAATTTAGACATAGAAAAATCAGATGATTATTATTTTAGAGTTGGTTTAAATCACTATACATTTGACGAGGGTATATTTAAGAATGAGAACTCACCATCTGACAGATGGGAACAAATACAAAAAGAACAAGACATAGAGATAAAACCTTGGAAGAAAAAAGGTGACTATATTTTAATACTTACACAAAATCCTATTGACACAAGTTTAAACAATCTAGTAAAGAAACCAGGTGATTATGAAAACTTTATAAGATCAACGATAGAGAATATATCAAAATATACAGATGAAGATATACTCATAAGACCACACCCACGATTTACATTTAGATTTAATAAAGATACACTTAAAGACATTAACGTTAAAAACAAAGTAATGTTTAGTGAGAACTTAAATAACTTTAATGTGACCAATGGTGGTGAAGATATCTATAAAGATTTAGAGAACGCTAGAGTAGCGATATCATATTCAAGTAATAGTCTAACAGAGGCGATCTGTGAGGGTGTTCCATGTATATCGTTATCTAAAACGTCACACGCATATCCTGTGTCGTTTCATACATTAGACGTGTTAAGACATAAAGAACTACCAGAGTTTGATAGAACACAATGGTTGTATGATTGTTCTTATACACAATGGAAAATGTCAGAACTAAATAGTGGTATAGTACATGAAAGGTTGTTGAATGATTATAACGCATAAACTCGCAAGACAAGATTGTTTATCACACCAGATTTTTCCTGCGATAGAAAAAGGTTGGAAAGATACTCCAATGAAACCTATACACTTTTTTTGGGGTTTAGGTGAAAATAATATACAAGAGATTAAACAAGTTACCGAAAAGAATGAGGAATGGTGGTATATAGATGTTGGTTATCTAACAGAACAAATCACTAGATATCCTAGTCCAATAATAAACGACATAGATAAAACTTATTTTAGAATAGTTAAAGGTCAAATCCATACAACAAAAGGTCATGTTGGTACTGGACAGAGATTACATGAGTTAAGACACAAAGGTATTAATGTGAATTTTAAAGGTTTCTTAACAGGAGAAACAAAACATATACTTATAGCGCCATCATCACCAACAGTTACTTATCACACAAATGGTATAAGCCAAGATGAGTGGATTCGTTTAGTGACTGAGGAATTAAAGAAATATACGAATAGAGAGATACGTGTTAGAAACAAACCAAGACCAGGAAATCAGTGGTGGAATACAGATATAAAAGATGATCTAAAAGATTGTCATTGTCTAGTCACTAACATGTCACTATCCGCCATAGACTCAATAATGAATATGGTTCCTGTTATATGTACAGGTAAGAATGTTGCGTCTCCTATATCATCACACAATCCTAAATTTATAGAAAAACCATTTAGACCAGGAAGAAAGACTGTCGAAGAATGGTTAAAGTATGTCGCTGAAAATCAATTCACTATACCAGAAATAGAAAACGGAACGGCGTATGAAACATTAAAGGTACAATTATGATGAACTTTGTATGTGTGTATTATGGTGACAAGTATCAGATAGAGTATGTTGAGAAGTTGTATAACATGGTTAAGAAAAATACCACAGTTGAACATAAGTTTATTTGTTTTACAGACAATACTGTTATACAAAGAAGATTAAGACATACAGATATAGAATTTAGAGAATTTAAAAGACATGACTTTGATGGTTGGTTTAACAAATTACAATTGTTTAGTCCAGACAGTAACCTTGAGGGTAGTAATCTCTACATGGATTTAGATGTGGTTATTATGAATAATATAGATGAACTCTTTACATATGGAGAAGACCACAACTTTGTAGGTATGAATGACTTTAATCCTACCACTGGAGTATTCAATTCTAGTATTATGAAGTTTAACAACGATACAACTAGTAGTTTAATATGGGAAAACTACCTCAAAAGAAGAACAGAATTTAGTAAATACACCGGCGACCAAGAAATCATATCAATTCTAATTAAAGAACACAAAGACACTCTATCATATCCTGATTCATGGACACAATCATATAAGTGGTTTGATCACAAGGGGAATCGATTTAATAGAGACAAATGGACATACGAAAAAGACCCGAATGCCAAGGTTTGTATCTTCCATGGCTACCCGAATCCACACGATTCGACAGAAGAATGGGTGAAAAACCTCTGGGTTTAATCAAAAACCCCAATAAAACCACCATTTTAATCAAAAAACCTAGTAAAATCAACACTTTTTAACCCATTTTAAGGGTTGACAAGTAGGGTAAAACCTGATATTATATACGTATATGAAAAACAAAAACAACAAAAAGGAAAACACAATGACTAAAAAAACAAGACAATTTACAACAAGACAAGTTAAAGTATATTCAACACAAGCAGAGTGTTATAGAGATATACATGAGTTTTATTCAGCATTGAATAAACAAACAGGAGCACGTATCTCTCCAAATATAACTTCATTACAGTGGGGTTCATCTACTTTAGAGTTTACTGTCCATGACCATTCTATGGACACAGTTAACTCAACAACAATCAAAGCAGCAGTTGATAGTGTTTCTGACGCTAGAAACATTAATGAGTTTATGAAAGTTGAGACCTATGAGTTTCCTGCTCCAATGGAATTAAGGTCAAATATGGATTTAAATACAGTTGAAGGCTGTAGAAAATGTAAACTTATCAAAACTGAATATTTTTGTAAAATGTTTGATGATGTTTATGATGTTATAGCCGATGGTATTATGAAGGTGGCTGCTTAATGAAATCAGAACTAAAAACTCACCATAATATTAAACAAGACTTTAATTCAAAGATGTGGGACATCTGTAAAAAAGATAGAATGTTCTTCTATGTTTGGTTTGATAAAAACGACCCTTTAAAAACAAAATTTGGTCAAAGGTGGGTTAAAGCAGGACTTGATCCTGTGGTTGATTGTAAAAAAAGAATTTATGAATCTCTACAAGTTGTAAAATATAAGGCATATGACGGTGATATCGTTATGGTTCAAATATTTGATGTATCTGAAATGGCTAAAGAAGATGGTCAGTTTAATATTAAAGCAAAATATGATGATTTTATTAGAAATCAAATTGGTTATATACACCACAGTGAAGTACACAATTTACCTGCTGTTGATTTTATTATTAAATTAAATAACCTTTTCGCTAAAAGAAAAAAAGGTAAGATAACTGCTAATTTATCTACAGCACAATATATTGGTACTGCTCAAGTAGTTGATTCATTAAAAACAAACAATGTATTATTGTTAAATCAGTGTCCTAGATATGGTAAAACAATAACATCACCAATTCCTGCTTTAGAGACAGGTACAAAATTAATAATAGTAACTTCTTATGTTAAGACTTCGTTTGCTTCTTTTATTAAAGATATAGGAACATTTAACAACTTTGATGATGTTGTTTGTGTTAATTCAGAGGATAAAGATTGGAAGAAACAAGTAAATGAAAATCTAAAAGATGATAAAACAGTTATGGTTTTTGTATCTTTATGTTATTCTATAAAAAGAAAAGACAGATTATCATTTTTAATGAATAAGAAAATGAATAAACACCTTATAGTTGATGAGGCAGATTATGGTGCTCACACAGAAAAACAATCATCTATATTAATTGAATTGTATAATAAAAATAAATCAAATACAAAAGTGCTTTTAATGACAGGTACAAATGCCGACAGAGCAGTTTCAAACTGGAAAGTTGAAGACACTATTTCCGTATCATATATGGAAATGTTAAAATATAAAGATATGAGTAAAATATCAAAACAAAAATTAATTAGTAAATATACATTAAGTAATAATTGGTCTTGGTCTTCTAAAAGAGACGATCTATTAGTTGATATAAACCTATATCAAGCAGATATGTCACCAGTTGCCACAAAAGCTATTGCTGATGGAATGACATCTGACGAATTTAAAACTTTACCTAACTGGTCAGGACCAGGACAAAATGCTCAAAAGAATAAAGGTGTTTGGGTTAATCTTTTCGACATGACAAATAATGGTATGGTTCCAGCATTAAATGTTGATGATCAAACAGAAAAATATGACGGTGAATGTAAAACAGAAATGATGTTTGTTAGTGCTAATAATAATAACATGAAAATAATTGATAAACTTGCTAATGATCGTTATAGTAAGTATAACACTAATGTTATAACACTATGTGGTGCTATTAGAATAAATGGTAAAAAAATAAAACAAGCAAACGTTGAAAAAGTTGTTGCCCAATTCGTTGAAGAATCATATACTGAAAATAAAAATGTAATGATTATATCAAATATTATAGGACAAAGATCGTTTTCTGAAAAAGAAATCACAAATTTATTCTTATGTTACGATAATGGAGAAAAAGGTGCCACTCAACAAAAGATGGCAAGAGCTCTTACTTCAGGACAAGAAGAAAAGATTGCTAATATTATCTCACTATCATTTGACCCAAACAGAGACGACAAATTTATAGAAATGTTTATGGAGTCTGCTCAATCGATTAAGAAAACAAATCCTAATATTAAATCATTGAATCAGGCAATGAACGAAATTATACCAGTTGTTTCTATGTATGTATTCGGTGAAGACGGTAATAGAGTTGTTATTAACAAAAGTGAATATATGAATAAAATTATAGCAGATAAAGGTATAGAAAAAATCTTTGCTAGAACAGAAGATTTGTCTGTTTTAACAGGTGAACAAAGACTTGAAATTTCAGGTGGAAAACCATATCAACAAGACAAAACAGATAAGGTAGAAAAAGGTAAGGCTAAAGATTCGAAACCTAGAGAAAGTAACTCTACAATCTCTACTAGAAATCAAAAAAATATTGATTTATTATGTAGAAGAGTCATTTTAAACGCCTTTAATAATTTAACAAGTCTATTATACTATACGAGTAAAAAGACGCTAGGAGAGGCTATAGAGGCGTGTAGGAACGACAAGGACGCCAGAGAAGGTATATTAAAGACATATGGTCTGAGATTTGAAATGATCGAAGTACTATACAAAACTAACATCATTACTGATGAAATGGCAGGTTTGATACATGGAAATAATCCATATCACCCACTTTAAGGGTTGACAAATAGGGTAAAACCTGATATTATATACGTAATGAAAAACAAAAACAACAAAAAGGAAAACACAATGACTAAAAACACTAAAATACAATTAAAAACTCAAAAAAATATTAACAAAGATGACTTGGTATTATATGGTTTTACATACCCAGAATTCGTAGCAAATGGACCTACAAAAGGTTATATAGAAGTTAAGACAGGTGATACGACTCAAGGTTTAGACGAGGGTCTTACTATTGATGAATCAGGTATGGTTCGAATATCACAACAAGGTAAATCTGCCGAAGCATATAAAAAAATTATTGTTGGTACATATGGTGTATCTAAAACTATTATTAAACGTGACTATGTAATTCACAAAGAACTTAAAAAAAGAGGTTTAAGACCTAAGGCATTAGATGGTCAAGGACAAGAGTGGTATAGAATACCAGGAAAAACTATTAAAGAAGTAAACAAATACCTACAAGATGTAATTGACTCAATGGGTGCTTCTTCAAACAAAAAACTTAAATTAAGAAAAGAACAAGAAAGAACTTTAATCGAAGCAGTTGAAATTTATAATTCAACTAACTCTGATAGAGTTGATATCGCTGCTAATTTACCTCCAAGATTTGGTAAGACAACATGGGCGTTAACTCTATTTAATGAATTAAATAAAAAAGTATTAGTATTACCATCATCTTGGTTATCGACTCATACATCTTTCGAAGATGATATTAAAGAGTTTAGAGATTTTTCTGATATTGTTTGTATCGATTCTAAAAATGATAACTATTCTAAACAAATAAAGAAAGCGTTATCAGAAAACAAAAGAGTTGCTGTTTATGTTTCTTTGTTTGCTAAAGATAAAAAACAATTTAATGCTATTAAGAATATATCTAATTCTGATAAATTTGTTTGTGTTGATGAAGGAGATTTTGGTTCATGGACCAAGAAAAAAAGAGTTATTTTAGATCATTTAGTTTCTAAAAAAAACACTGGTAAATTGAGTTTTGTGACAATGAGTGGAACACACCTTGCTCGTATGGTTACTGGTTCTAAAAACATTGATGGTATTGTTCAATCAACATACATGGCATTAGAACAAACTGAAAAAAATATTGTTAGACGAGTTGGTGTTAAATTACAATTATCTAATACAGACAAGTATGTAAAAGAATTAACTGAGAATGATTATTTTTCTTGGAAGAAAGCAATGGCAGATCCTCATAAATCTAATAACTTCTGGTCTGAATTTATAAAAGGTATTACTGGTAAGACAGAAAACCTTGCTTATAAAAACTTAAACCTTTCTGTAATGATGAAACCAAAATTTAATTGTGGTATGATGTTTGTTAGTGGAGAAAATGAAAGAATTGAAGATTTAAGAGAAGTTATTGAAACTGCTATTCCAAAATGGACTATCATTGTTGTGAATGGTGACCATACATCTAATAAAAAAGCAAAAGATGATGTTAGAGAAAAGATAGAGTGGTCAAAAAAAGAAAACAAAGAGGGTGTTCTTATACTTGCCAACACTATGGGTAGTAGATCATTTTCTATACCAGAAATACAATCAACAATTATTGCTTATGATAAAGGTAGTATTGATCCAACGGTTCAAAAAGTTAGTAGATGTTTAACACCAGGTAAGATGTTAAATGGTAAAGTTAAAGAGTATGGTTATATCGTAACATGTTCTATGAACGCTAATAGAGATCAAACTCTTACAAAACTTCTTATTGAAGAAGCAGCAATACAGTCTGAGATAACTGGTTCATCATTACCAAAGATAACTAAACAGTTATTAAACAATGTTTCTATATTAACAACAGATGAACTTGGTAATAAAGTTGAATTAACACATGACGAGTTAATTGAAGAAATGTCTTCAAGTGATAATTTAAAAAAAGTAGCATATGTTTTATCTAAACCAGAAACTATCTTAAACGACCCAGAATTGTTAGCTAATTTCTTAGCAATTACTGGTGGTAAAGGTAATAAGAAAAAATTAGATAATCAATTGCCAGATACAAAGAACTTTATATCTTCTGGTAAAAGACAAAGTAGTAAGAAAGAAAAGACGCTATACCAAGAAGTAATGAAAAAGATTGAAGTACTAATTAACACTTCATCTATGATTTCAGCGATTTCTAAAGGTAAAACATATAGAGAATGTTTAGTTAATACAGATAGTAATAGTTTTAAACAAAAATTTGGTATTGAAACTAAATTTGTTATACAAGCGTTAGATAAAAAAATGCTACCAGAGAAATTATTAGATCCTGTTGTTGTAAATACAAACAATATAATTAAGTCTGGTGACATAAACAAATTTCATAAGTTAGAGAATTTTGGACAACACACTGAACTTGGTATTATGAAAAACAGTAATGAAAAAGAATTTTGGATCCAAAACATAAAACGTATAAGTAGTTATATGACTAAAACTTATTTATCTGTAGCGACACATATGGGTTATGAGGTTGTGGCGTTATTAGAACTAGGAGTTCCAAAGAAAAATATAACAGTTATGGACGATAGTGGTCTTACGGAAATATGGAAAAATATGGGTCTTAAAGTTGTTAATAAAAACTTATCGGAGGTAAAATAATGAACAAAGAATATGATGTTTGCTTAATGAATCCACCATATGGTAAGAATGCCAACTTGGCAATACAATTTGTAAATAACAGTTCAAAGTTAGCTAAAACTACAATTGCTATCTTACCAAGAACGTTGAGAAAGACAGCAACTCAAAATAGAATAAACAAAAAATTACACCTAATATCAGATGAGAATACTCCTGATAATACTTTTGGTATCGAATTGGCAACATGTGTTCAACAATGGACAGAAAAGAGTATTGATAGAGAACCAACAAAGATATACACTAAAGATATGATAAAAGATTATTTTGAATTTACTACAAGAGACAAAGGTGATGTTTGTATTCCAAGAGTTGGTAGATATGGAACCGGTGAAGTAATTCCTAGAAATAAAGATATGGGACATAGACATAATTACCTTGAAAGAAGTCCCAATACAACATATTATCTTAAAATTAAAAGACCAGATGCAATTAAAAAGTTAGAAAAACTATATTCTAAATTTCAAATAGCAAGTAGAGACGTAGTTGGTCCTAACTCTTTGAGTATTGATAATCTTGTTAAAATTTTTATGGAGACATATGTTAAATAAAGAATATGATGTTTGTTTAATGAATCCACCTTATGGTAAGAATGCTAATTTGGCAATTGAGGTGTTAAATAAGTCAAAAGATTTGGCAGATACTATTATTGCTATTTTACCTAGAACTATAAGAAAGCCTGTGGCATTAAATAGAATTGATGAACATTTACATTTGATATCAGATGAGACTAATTCTGATGATACTTTTACTGGTAGTAATGGTAAAGGTCTATCAACATGTACTCAAAGATGGGTTGTTAAAGATACAAAAAGACCACAAGTGACAAGAAAAACTAAAGAAGAAGTTGCTAAATATTTTGAGTTTACAAAAGATATAAATGCTGCTGATATTGCTTTAGGTAGAGTTGGTAGAGGTTCTGTTGGTGATATCTATTTAAAAGGTATAGAGTATGGAAGAAGAAATAATTATGAAGATAGAAGTCCTAATAGTCATTACTTTATCAAAGCACATAATAAAAATGTAATTAAACAATTACAAGATTTACAACCAGAGTTTAAGAAAGTGTCATTGAACACAGTTGGTAATCCTTCTTTAAGTATTGATGAAATCGTAACTTTATATTGTGAAAAATATGTGGGATAAAATAAAAGAAGTTAAAAATATGGATTTTGATTTTATATTAGGTAACCCTCCATACCAAGATGGTTCAAAAAATGGTGGTCAAAACAAAATATATAATCAATTTAGTAAAAATGCTATTGATGTTACTAGTAGATATGTTTCATTTATAACTCCAACAAGTGTGTGTAGAAAATCAAAAAGATTTAGTATTGTAGGTCAATCTGGTCTCAAATATGTTAATTTTTCAGCAAATAACCATTTTAAAGTTGGTGTTGATGTTTGTCATTGGACAATAGATAAAAAATATACTGGTGATGTAACGGTAGAATGTAGCGATGGTTCTATACATAAAGTAAAATCAGGAAAAGAAATATACGATTTTTCTAAAGTAGATAAACAAATACTAAAAGTTTATGAAGGTGTTATGAATCATACTGTTAGTTTAAATAAATCAAATAATAGAATGTTTATTAGGAACAATCATGGTCCTGCTTTTTCTGATAAAAAAACGGAAGAACATATATACCCAACATATTCTAATAATCGTGGTATTGAAAAAATTACATACACAAAACGTATTCCTGTTTTTCATGGTAAGAAAAAAATAATAATCTCAAATACAAAAGCACTAAATGCTGAAACTCTTATTGTTGATACTAAAGACTATGGACCAAGTTATTTTGCTTATGAAGTAAAGAACAATAAAGAACTTGATAGTATTAAATCGTTTGTTCTTACTGAATACTTTTTAAAACTATATAAAGAATTTAGAAATATACGTGGGGGTATTAACAGTGTATTAATAAATTATTGTCCTAAATTTGATACCTCTAAAATTTGGACTAATGAGAAAGTAAAGGAATTTTTTGAATCATATGTGGAATAAAATAAAAGAACTATCCGATAAACATGGTTATATGTCTGGTATAGACAGAATGACGGAACGTGTAAAGAAAACAGGTGAGATATTTACACCAACATGGTTGGCAATCGATATCTTAAAAAAATCAGACTTGAATGCATTTGGTCCAGGCAAGACGGTAATAGACCCGGCGTGTGGTGATGGTCAATTGTTAGTGCCAGTTAAATGGTTAAAGGTATTACATCATGGTATGACGGAAGAAGACGCATTGAAAGATATCTATGGTGTTGATATAATGAGAGATAACGTTG
>OJAQ01000044.1_pt1 | contig 24374 bp, 22 predicted proteins | sample 1589731 | NCBI WGS metagenome assembly OJAQ01 (sample SAMN05416733, study PRJEB24817) | seawater metagenome | isolation source: Sea water | place: Canada:Atlantic | collected 2013-07 | reverse complement strand
CGAGATTCGCCTTAGTCTCGTGGGCTCGGAGATGTGTATAAGAGACAGGTAAAAATTTTAGAAGAAATTGGAGCCATAGCTTTAATATCATCGATATTTGCTCCCTTAATGAACTTGATAGGCTTGCCTCCTGAACTTGGAATTGTTTGGGTGACTGCTTTTATTGTTAACATTTATGCAGCATTGGTTTTATTTATTAATTTAATTCCTGGATTGGAGGTGTCTGTTGCTCAAATTACTATTTTAACTACCGCTATATTGATTGCTCATAATCTTTTAATAGAATCTGCCATATCTAAATATGCAGGCATATCTTTTACTTATACTTTTGTTTTTAGATTGATTTATGCTTTTCTAGTTTGTTTTATTTTAAACCAAACTTATATTTATTTTAATTTTTTAAATGAATCCTATTCTACTTTTTTTACCATTGAGCCTTTGCGAGAAGGTTTTGTCTATTGGCTACAAGACCAAGCATTAAATTTGCTCTATGTATTTGTTATCGTTGTAATAATGGTAACTGTACTCGAACTTCTAAAAGTTTTGGGCGTCGATCGTTTTTTAAAAAAAGCTCTTATTCCCGTATTAAGAATGTTTGGCATAAGCAAAGAGGCAACTAATATTATTATTGTTGGTATGACTATTGGACTTCAATTTGGTGGGGGAATTTTAATTAAGGAAGTTAAAAGTGGAAAAATAGATAAACAAAGTGTTTTTCTTGCTGTGTCTTTATTAAATGTAATTCATGCAGTGATTGAAGATACGATCCTAATGTTGGCAGTGGGAGGTCATTATTCCGGCGTCATTGTTGCTAGAATATTTTTTGGACTACTTATCTCTCTGGTAATATTTAAAATCTATCAAAAATACGATACTTTTTTTGAAAAGTATATTTTTAGCCCTCACTTAAGGTCCTTGCCCAAAATTAAAGATTGAACTTTTTCTTAAAAGAAATAAAAAACAATTATGGTTAAAGCAGTTAAAATTCAAAAATTTGGTGGTCCTGAAGAACTTCAGTTAGTAGATGTGGAGCTACCTAAGCTAAATGCAAATGAAGTTTTAATAAAAAATTTATCTATCGGTCTTAACTACATTGATGTCTATCACCGAACGGGTTTGTACCCTATTCCATTACCTAGTGGTATTGGCTTGGAAGCGTGTGGAATGGTGGAAGAAATTGGATCAGATGTTACATTATTTAAAGTAGGAGATCGTGTTGCTCACTCTTCTATGCCCATCGGTTCTTATTCAGAAAAACAAATATTTCCTCAAGAAAAATTAGTTTTAGTTCCAGAGGGGATTTCCAATGAGGTTGCTTCTGTCATTATGTTAAAGGGAATTACTGCCGAATATTTATTGCATCGGGCTTATCCTGCTAAAAAAGGTGATAAGGTTTTATTTCATGCAGCAGCTGGTGGTGTGGGGCAAATACTTTGCCAATGGGCAAATGCAATTGGTTGCACGATAATTGGAACTGTTGGCTCCAAAGAAAAAGAGGCGATAGCAAAGCAAAATGGGTGTCATCATGTAATTAACTACACAGATCACAATTTCGTTGAAGAAGTTGAAAAAATAGTAGGAAAAAATGGAATTGATGTCGTTTATGACGGTGTAGGTGCTTCTACTTTTGAAGGATCGATTGAATGTTTAAAAGTCAGAGGAATGATGGTTGCTTTTGGAAATGCCTCTGGATACGTCAAAACATTAGATATTAAGAAACATATTAATACAAAAGGTTTGTTTTTTACCCGACCTTCTATTGCTCACTATACAGTTACTAGAAAAGAATTGGAGGATGCGGCGGCAACAGTGTTTGATGCTATCTTAACTAAAAAATTTAAAGTTGATATTTTTAAAACTTACCCTTTATCTGAAGCAAAAAAAGCACACGAAGACCTAGAGGCAAGAAAGCTTAAGGGACCAGCTGTTATACTTCCGTAAGCGCACACTCTCAAAATATAAAAATAAATATTAACTAAACTTTAATGGTTTACCGTATTTAGTTTCGGCTAGTTTTCCATCCCACACAGAAACATTTCCATTCACAATAGTACCTGATGGAGTGGCAGGTAATTTCCAACCATCGTATGGGGTCCATTTACAATTACTTGCAATCCAATCATTGGTAATTACAAATTCTTTTTTCATATCAACTACTGTAAGATCCGCGTAGAAACCCTCTTGAATAAAACCTCTTTTTTCTATTCCAAATAATTTACAAGGATTTTCAGATAATAAACTAATTACTTTTGATAACTTGATTTTTCCCTCGAAGAAATGCTTTAACATTAAAAGAAAAATAGTTTGCACACCTGGCATTCCCGATGGACTTGCTGGATAAGTTTGTAATTTTTCTTCTATCGTATGAGGTGCATGATCCGAACCAATAACATCCACCGTTCCATCTAAAACACCTTTCCATATTCCGTCCATATGCTCTTTTTCACGAACAGGAGGATTCATTTGTACAAAAGTTCCTTTTTTATCGTAACAATCTGGGGCAAATAAACTTAAATGATTAGGAATAACTTCAACGCTAACAATATCTTTATAATCTCGTAAAAATTCCATTTCGTCCTTAGTCGATATGTGAAGGATATGAACTCTTTTGTTATGATTTTTTGCGTAGTTGGCTAATTTTTTTGTAGAAGACATCGCGGTCTCCACACTTCTCCAAACATAATGTGTTTTAACATCTCCTTCGATAATTTTATCTTTATTAGCTTCAAGCATGTTTTCATCTTCTGAATGAACAGAAACAATTCTTGGAGAATTTTTAATCACTTGCTCGATATATTTATCTTCTTTAACTAATAAATTTCCAGTAGAAGAACCAACAAACATTTTAACTCCGCAACATCCCTCTAAGTTTTTAGTTACATCTAAGGCAACTGAGTTATTCTCTGTCGCTCCATAATAAAAGGCATAATTACAGTGCATTCTATTTTTTGCTAAATCTAATTTTTGCTGAAAACGTTCAGGGCTATCCGTCGGGGGTGAAGTATTAGGCATTTCAAACACAGAAGTCACTCCTCCCAGCACAGCAGATTTACTACCACTTTCTAAATTTTCTTTTTTTGTATTGCCTGGTTCCCTAAAATGTACTTGCGTATCTACAATGCCAGGAAAGACAGATAAGCCTTTTGCATCAAGAACAAGGTCTGCAGAATCATCTATTTTTTCTGAGATTTTGGAAATAATGTTATCTTTTATTGCGATGTCGGTAAGAATAAGCTTCTTATCTATATAGCACTCTGCATTTTTTATAATTAAAGTATATTTATTAGACATTTTTAAACACAAACTAATATACAAAAAAGATATATATGAATAGTAATTTTGCAATCCATTTAGAACAAAAGACAGTTATTTCCATTAACGGGTCTGATGTAGTTCCTTTTTTGCAAAGTATAATCTCTAACGATATACAATTAGTGGATGAAAAAACTTCCATATATTCATGCTTATTAACTCCACAAGGAAAATTTTTATACGATTTTATTATAACTAAGAAATCTAGTGATCATTATTTACTTCAATGTAATAAATTAATTGTAGATGACTTTATTGCCAAGCTTACTGTCTACAAGCTTAGATCTCAAATTCAAATAAGCAAAGTAGATCAGGAGTATGTCTCGCTTTTTTTTAATATGGCAAATGAGATCATAGCTAGCAAATTTAATACTATCCAAGGATTTACCATTCAAAATCAATATGGTTTTTTTTTTAATGATCCAAGATTAGCTGACCTGGGTGTTCACGGAATTATTCTCAAAGATAAATTTGATGATCTAGTAAAGGAGTTGAATGTAAATTTATTACCCCTAGATACCTATGTTAAAATTTGTCACCAAGCCGGATTGGTAGACTTGGTTCCAGAATCGGCATTATCCAATTATTTTTCTCTAGAGTTAAACCTAAAGGAACTGAATGGGGTAAGTTTTAAGAAAGGATGTTTTGTAGGTCAGGAAAATACCGCAAGAATGAATTTGAAAAATAAAATAAGAAAAAGAGTTTTTCCTATTCAAATCATTCAAGGTTCGGTTGAAATTGGACAGTCTATTAAAGATAAAGAAAAAACAATTGGAAAAATAATTTCTTTAGATCCTGCCTGCTTTGGTATTTTAGATGCAGAAGAGAGCAAGCATTTACTTGACCAAACTATTTCTTTGGAGCAATCTAGTATTAAAATTTTAAAACCGTATTGGCTAAACTTAAATTAAAACTATCTTATTAAGACTTTTGCTCATCTAAAACTTTTTTAGCTACTCTAAAACATTCCATTGCCTGAGGTACACCACAATAAATACCGATCACATGTAAAATAGCTCTTAACTGCTCTTCAGTAACTCCGTTTTTTATTGCACCCTTGCAATGAATTTCCCATTCATGCATTTTTCCTAAAGCTGCAATCATAGTTAAATTCATCATAGATCTGGTTTTCATATCAATAGATTCATCACCCCAACCAAAGCCCCAACACCATTCTGTCATAGCCTTTTGAAATGTATCGTTTAAGTCAGTGGTATTAGCCATGACCGTTTCGACATACTCTTTTCCAAGAACTTTTTTTCTTTTTTCCAATCCTACTTTAAATAGTTTTTCGTCCATGCCATTCCTTTCGTTTGGTTAAAGCCATTTCATATTAATATTCTTTACTCTGCTATAACTTTTTAATTCATCGTAACATTCTTCAACACCAATTCCACTTAACTTCCACCCCCCATAAGGAGCACCTGCATATCTACCTGCCGCATTAATCCATACATACCCACATTCAATTTCTTCTGCAGTTTTCATCGCATTGCTTAATGAATTCGTTACAATTCCTGCAGTTAATCCGTAATCTGTTGAATTGGCTATGTTCATCATCTCTTCATAATTACCCCAACTCATGACCGATATTACAGGACCAAAAATTTCTTGGTTGGCAATAGTCATAGCGGGTGTGACTTTTGAAAAAATAGTGGGATTGATGAAAAAACCATCTTTCAAATCTTCTGTTTTGGGTGAATCTCCACCCAATTCTAATTTTGCACCCTCTTTAATTCCTGATTGAATAAAACGATGAACGCTATCAAATTGCTTTTTGGAAACTACCGGTCCTACCACATTGGTATCAATCCATGGCAAGCCTACTGGTATTTTTTTAACTTCAGCAATTAATGTTTCTAAGTATTTATCGTGTAATTTTTTATGGACTAAAATTCTAGAAGGAGAGCTGCAAGATTCGCCCTTGGTGTCAAAACGCATTCCTTTAATAGTTAGATCGACTGCAAAATCAATATCTGCATCATCGAAAACAATAAGAGGATTTTTACCACCCAATTCTAGTGATATATTTTTTAACAAAGGAGCTGCATCTTTGGCTATAGCAATTCCTGTTTGAACTGATGAAATTACTGCTATTCGTTTGACTAAAGGATGTTTAACTAAAAAAGATCCTGCATCCGCACCTCCGGTTACTACATTAATAAGTCCATTTGGAAACAAGCCATCCAACAATTCACAAAATTTTAAAGATGAAATAGGTGCTTGTTCTGAGTTTTTAATGATGACGGCATTTCCCATTAAGATAGGAGCAGCCAATTTTTCAGCACACCATCTAAAAGGGCGATTAAAAGAATTGATTTTCAAAACTACCCCATACGGTTGTTGTCTCGAAAAATTTAAATGTTTTGGCTCCATGGAGAAGGTCTCCCCTTTTACTTCACGGACTAGTCCTGCAAAGTATTTCATATTAGCGACTGCCTGCAAAACATCTTTCCTGGCAAATGTAATTGCATTGCCTGCATTGTAGGTGTCCATTAAGGCAAATTCTTCTACTCTCTCTTCAATTCTGGAACATAATTTCAAAATTAGATCTGCTCTTTTTACAATGCTTACTTTGGCCCATTCTTTTTGGGCTTTCGATGCAGCCTGGACAGCAAGCTCTAACTCCTCAGTAGAAGAAATAGGTATCTTTGCTAATACAGTATTGTTGGATGGGTTGATGACCTCATATGTTTTAGAATCGTTGAACCATGTTCCATTTACGTATGTTCCCTTAACTTTAAATAAATTCTGATCCATGAGCAAATTTACACTCAATGTTAAAAAAAATCTAATCTATAAATTAAGTTCATGATAGAATAAGATTCGTATATGAACATAGATTACACAGTTACCGCACTGATGTTTCCAGCAATACCTTTGTTAATGACAGTTTATAATAATAGATTTCATAGCTTAAGTGTCTTAATTAGAAAAATTCATGACGACTATGTTTTTGATAAACATGTGCCCGCACACTGGGAAAAGCAACTAGAAAATTTAGAGGGTAGAATAAAGATTGCCAAATACACGATGCTTTTTGCTGCATTAGGATTTTTTTTTAATATGCTGACAGTCTTTGCGCTTTATCTAAATAAGATATTTATTGCTAAAATTATTTTTGTATCTTGCTGCACTTCCATGTTGATATCTATAGTCTTTTTTATTGTAGAAGTTCAAATTTCAACAAGGGCTCTTAAACTTCATATGTCAGACATGAAAGACAAAAGATAAAACTATTACTAAACCACCCCTGCTTTTTTGCCCATAATAAATTATGAATAATCAGGTATATTAAGATTATGAAACAAGGAAAATATATCAAGACTTTCAAACTGTTGCTTCCTTATTTGTGGCCAAAAAAAAGAAGGGACCTAAAGACAAGAGTTAGCTTTGCAGTTATCGCTTTGGTATTGGCAAAAATAGCCAACGTTACGACTCCTTTAATATTGGGAGCGTCAGTTAACTCCCTCACAGAACTGAGTTCAGGTATTAATTTATTTATGCTTGTGCCTGTTGCTTTAATTGTCGGCTACGGTATTGCAAGAATAATTACTTTTGCATTTGTTGAAGTTAGGGATGCTTTGTTTTCAAAGGTTTCTCAACACTCTATTAGGCAAATATCCTTAAACATGTTTAAGCACGTACATAATTTGTCATTACAATTTCATTTGAATAGGCAAACGGGAGCGCTTGCAAAATTTATAGACAGGGGAACCAAAGGAATAGATTTTCTCCTACGATATGTATTATTTAATATTGTTCCTACTTTTTTTGAAATTTTTTTAGTTTCAGGAATTTTATTTTATCTTTATGGACCATGGTATGCGGTCATAACTCTTATAACTGTGGGTTTTTATTCTTACTTAACTTTTCAGATCACGGAATGGAGAAATGAATTTAGAAGAAAAATGAATCAAGCTGACAATGATGTTAGTACAAAAATGATTGATAGCTTGTTGAATTTTGAAACAGTTAAATATTTTAATAATGAAAAATTTGAATTTAATAGGCTTGATAAATCCTTAGAGGAATACGAATTAGCTGCTAATCAAACCCGTCATGCTCTATCGTTATTAAATGTAGCCCAAACATTAATCATAACGACTGGAATTACTATCATGCTAGTAATGTCTGCTTACGGTATTAAAAGTGGGGACATCGACGTCGGAGGCTTTGTAGTAATTAATGCTTATATGCTTCAATTATACCAACCTTTAAGTTGGCTAGGTTCGGTCTATAGAGAAATTAGGCAAGCATTAACTGACATGGAAAACATGTTTAGCTTATTAGAAATATCACCAACAACACAAGATGTTCTTGATACCATGCCACAAAGTGATGTTGCTGAAATTAAATTTGATAATGTTAGTTTTGATTATGACGTTCGAAGAACTATTATCAAAAATATTTCATTTGTAGTTCCTAATGGAAAAAAAGTTGCCATTGTAGGTCCTACCGGAGCTGGTAAATCCACAATCAGCAGATTGCTTTTTAAATTTTATGAACCCAAGGAAGGAGGAATTTATATTAATAATAATAATATAAATAAAATCTCTCAAGAGTCTTTACGGGAAATAATTGGTGTGGTTCCACAGGATACTGTCTTATTTAACGATACAATCTATTACAACATTGCTTATGGAAGAACTGGAGCTACTAAAGAAGAGGTGGTTAGTGCTGCTAAAAATGCAGATATACATGATTTCATATCAATTTTACCGGATGGCTATGAAACAATTGTAGGAGAACGGGGTTTAAAATTATCTGGTGGAGAAAAACAAAGAGTAGCTATTGCAAGAACTATTCTAAAAAATCCTAAAATATTCTTCTTTGACGAGGCAACCTCTGCCCTAGACACAAGCACTGAAAAAGAAATTCAAAAAAACTTAGAAAATGTCTCTAAAAACAAGACAACTCTAATAATTGCGCATCGACTTTCTACTGCTGCAAATGCTGATAATATAATTGTTCTTGATGAGGGTGTTATTATTGAGCAAGGAACGCATGAAAGTCTATTAGGGCAAAAAGGAAAATACTTTGAGATGTGGGGAAAGCAAAAACCTAGCTAAAGGTTTTGTAAAGAGAGATTTTTTATTTTTAATAAGTTAAATTGCAAAATCGGGTGAAGTTAGTTCATGCAATCTGCTGATTGTTCTCTTGAAAGGAGCAGCTAGCTTAACAGAAGAAGTCATATCATTAATAGAAACTTCGCATGAGACCAAAATAGGTATTTTTTTTTCATACAAAATATCTATTAAAGTAATAAATCTTTGTTGCTCATTCATATTATCATTATTGAAATTGGGAATATTTTCCAAGATAATAAATTTTGATTTTTCCGCAATAGCAATATAATCCTCTGCTCCTAAATTGTTGGAACATAGATCGTTAAAATAAAACTTTGCTGTTCCTTCGAAATATTGCTCAATACAAAAAGATCTACCTTTGACCAAAATCTCTGGGGTGGTTAAGGCTTTTCCTTTGGTGATTTCTCTAGTTAGTTGATTAATATTAAATTTAGTTTTTTCATTAATTGGATGAAAAAAACGTTCTAAAGTTTTAAAACCAGATGTTCTATAGTCACTTTTAATGACCAGCTCTCGCTCTATGCAAAATTTTTTAATAGTTTTGATAAATGGCACGAACTGCTCTCTTTGCAATCCATCTTGATAGAGATTGTCAATTTGAATGTTGGAAGTAAATATAGCTTTGATGTTGTGGTTAAAGATGGTTTGAAATAGTTTTCCTAAAATCATAGCATCTACAATGTTGGTTACTTGAAATTCATCAAAATAAATTAATTCAGTTTTTTTTTTTAAATTTTTGACAAACAATTCTAACAAATTCTCACTTTTAGATTTTTCTTTGTTTTGATGAATAAAATCATGAACACTGATCATAAACTCATTAAAGTGCAATCTTTGTTTCGGAATAGCTAAGGAATCGTAAAAAAAATTTAATACCATAGTCTTTCCGACCCCCACGTCACCATACAAATAGAATCCAAGTTTGCTTTCTCTAGAAGGAAATAGTCTAGAAAAAAAATTATTTTCTTTCTCGCTGTCTTTGTAAAATTTTATTAAAAGTTCAATAATTTCTATCTGTTCGTGATTTTTTTTTAATTTTAAATCAGAGCAATGTATTAAAAACGATTCTTTTAAGGATGTAATATTCATTTTTTTTAACTATTTTTATGATATCAGTTTATTAGCTATGGATGATCTAAAAATTTGCCTAATCACTGATAATACAAATAAAGCTCTTTCAGCAAAAAAACAAATACTAAAAGGTTATAAGAATTATACTCCTAGCAAATGCGATACAATTATTGTGGTTGGTGGGGACGGCTTTATGCTGCAATCTTTAAAAAAATATTATCAGTTCAAAAAACCTTTTTATGGAATGAACCAAGGAAATCATGGATTCTTACTGAACCCATTTTCTATTGGTAAATTAAAAGCCAATATAAAAAAAAGCAATCAAGTTATTCTTAACCCATTGCAAATGACCGTAACTACCCGAACCAAAACTATTAAAAAAATAATAGCTATTAATGAAGTTTCTATATTTAGACAAAGTAGACAAACAACAAAGTTGGAAGTTTACATAGATGGCAAATTGCAGATTAAACAATTAACTGGTGATGGTTTGCTAATTGCTACGCCCGCAGGTAGCACTGCTTATAATCTTTCAGCGGGAGGACAAATACTTCATTTAGATAGTAAAAAAATTGCAATGACTCCAATAAGTCCATTTAGACCTAGGGGGTTAAAAGGAAAAGCCATATCGAACAAATCAAAAATTTTAATCAAAAATTTGGATTCTAAGAAAAGACCAGTCAGTGCAGTAGCAGACAATAATGAAATCAGGGATGCAAGAATAGTTAAAATAAGTATCAATAATAAAATTAAATTTAAATTACTATATAATAAAAAATTTGGTCTTAAAGAAAGAAATTTAGTAGAACAGTCTAAATCTTAAAAGACTCTCCACAGCCGCAACGTTCCGTCTCGTTAGGATTGTTAAAAACAAAAGAAGATGAGAATTTATCTTTTTTATAATCCATGACTGTTCCCAAAAGATACATAATTGCCTTAGGGTCAATATAAACTTTGACACCCTTGTCTTCGATAACTTCATCCCCTGGACTTTTTTCATTTATATAATTCATTTCATAAGACATGCCAGCGCAACCACCTGTAACCACATTCACTCGAACTCCTTCGATAGTATTATCTTTAGCGTTGGACATTATTTCGTTTATACGTTCTGCTGCAGCATCGGTAATGCTAATAACTTGTGAGCTCATCGTTATAAATTCAACTCCAGTTTAGCCGATTCTGACATTTTAGTCTTATCCCAAGGTGGCTCCCAAACAATTTTTACTTCCACTTCTTCTACTTCAGCAATATCTTCTACTGCTCTTCGGACTTCCATAGGTAACGATTCTGCAACAGGGCAATGAGGGCTAGTAAGCGTCATGTCCATAGACACCTTCTTATCTTCAATACGGACATCATAAATTAGTCCCAGCTCATAAATATCCACTGGTATTTCTGGATCATAAACCGATTTAAGTTTTTCAACTATTTTGTCCATCAGTGCTGAATGATTTGCGTCCATTGTATATTTCTTATGCGTTAATTTTTTTAGTTTTATTGTGTAATGCCGACTCTGCAGCAATCCATGCTAGTGTAGCACATTTCACTCTCATTGGAAATTTAGCTACAGAAATAAAAGAGCTTAATTTTGCTGCTTCAGATTCATTTATGCCAGATAAGGCCGTCTCATCTGCCTTCTCAATAAATTTCATAAAAGAATGAATTAGCAAAAAAGCGCTTTTTTCTGATTTATATTTCAAAATTTCAGTCATAATTGAGCTTGAGGCAATGCATATAGCGCACCCCTCTCCCATAAAGCTTATTTCTTCAATGGTTGAGTTGTCATTTAATTTCATAAATATGTGTGTTCTGTCTCCACACATAGGGTTAAAAATCTCTTTATTTCTATTAAAATAATCTAACTTTTTATTATTTCTAGGGTTGTTACCATGATCAAGAACAAGGTCTTGATAGAGGTTTTTTACAGACATTATTTATTTTTTTTCAAAAATTTTTTGACACTTTTTAATTCCTTCACACAAAGCATCAATATCATTTTCATCATTATAAACTCCAAAAGAAACTCTAACTGAAGAATTAACATTAAGAACATCATGTAAAATTTGACAACAATGATGGCCTCCTCTTACTGCAATACCTTCCTGATCAAGTATGGTAGATACGTCATGAGAATGAATTTTATCTATATTAAAAGAAAAAACGCCACCTTGATTTTTAGGAGAGGTTAAAACTTTTACCGAATTATTTGTTTTTAATTTTTCTAAAGCTAATTGGGTTAGATCCAATTCATGCTTAATAATATTTTTCTTTTCGAGTTTATTAATAAAGTTAATAGATTCATTTAAGGCAATAACTTCTGCAGTTGGCATAGTACCTGCTTCCATTTTCCAAACACCTCTTGCATAAGCAATATCTTTTTTAGATACATAATCAATCATACCGCCGCCTCCGATAAATGGATCAAAATCATTTAGCCATTTATATTTAATCGCCAACAAACCAACGCCAGTAGGGCCATACATTTTATGTCCTGAAAAACTATAAAAGTCACAATCTATTTTTTTAATATCAAGATCTAAATGAGCAGCTCCTTGTGTTCCATCCACTGAAACGGGAATATTATGTTTTTTGGCTATAGCTACTATCTCCTCCAAAGGAGTAATCGAGCCAGTAACATTAGACATGTGCGTAACACTAATAATCTTTGTTTTAGGTGTAATTAATTTCTCTAATTCTTCTACTTTTAAATCACCCTGTTCATTAATCGGCAAAAACTTAATAACAACATTTTTTCTTTTTCTAAGAAAGTGCCAAGGAACATAATTGGCATGATGCTCGAGTTCAGTTAAAATAATTTCATCTCCATCTTTGATGAATTTTTCTGCAAAACAGGTAGCAACTAAATTCAAGGACTCTGTAGCATTTTTGGTAAATACTATTTCATAGTCATCACTAGCACCCACAAAAGATTTTAAATTGGTTCTTGTTAGTTCGTATTTTTCAGACGCATTAACTGCAAGCGAGTAAATTCCCCTGCCGACATTTGCAAATTCATTGCTATAAAAATTACTAACTGCATCAATTACAGATTGTGGTTTTTGAGAAGAATTGGCACTATCTAAATAAATCAGGTCTTTACCATTCGTTTTGTTTTTAAAAATGGGAAACTGATTTTTAATATCTTTAAACATTCTCTGAATCGTGTCCTAATTTGGTAAAAAAGATTTTTTTAAAACGATCATCCTTAAGCTTATCAATCACTTCAGCCAAAAAACCTTTAATCATCATTTCTTTTGCATCTGTTTCATTAATACCCCTTGATCTTAAATAAAAGATAGATTCATTATCAATACTTCCAGAAGATGAGCCATGAGAGCATTTTACATCATCTGCATAAATTTCTAATTCTGGCTTAGAAAAAAATCTTGCTTTATCGGACAATAAAAGAGCTCTAGATAGTTGATATCCATCTGTTTTTTGAGCTTGAGAATCTACAAATATCTTTCCTTGAAATGCTGCTGTGGAAGAATCGTGCAAAGCAGACTTTATGAACTGCGAGCTTTCTGTGAATTCTTCATTGTGGTTAATGATTAATTTAATTTCATGGTTGTTGTTATCTAACAATGACTGAATTCCACTTACAGAAGCAAAGGAGTTTTTTCCATTTAAATTTACAATAGTTTCATCTCGACATGAATTGATATTTTTAGAAAAAGTGAAATGCTCTAACTCAGAACCTTCGTCTAGATTTGCTTTAGTGAAATTAAAAATCGTAGAATGTTTATTCTCTTCATTAACATTGTATTTTTTTAATTTAGAGTTTTTTGCTAAAAACACTTCTGTATTTGATGTGATCAAATATTCTTGATCAGAATTATAAATATTTTTTTCAAAGATTGTAATTTCGCTACTCTCATTAATGAGAATAAAATTTTTTGCACTAACAAAGCTGGAGGAAAAATTGTTAGAATAAAAATTATAGACAACAATCGGCTTTGATATTACAGTATTAGGCTCAACTTCTATTAAGTATCCCTCGTCTGCGAAGGCATTAGTAAAATTTAAAACAGGATTTGTACCTTCTTTTTTTACTGATTTTAAAAATTTTTCATTTTTTACAATTTTAAGTCCGTTTTCTTGAACGTTATCTAGCTGCAAATTTCCATCTATAAAAATAATGGGATAGTGATCGTAATTTTCTTTTAATTCTTCAGGGAAATTTTGTTCCGCAGATTTACTAAATTCCACACTAAGAAATTTATTTAAATCTTTTGTTAAAGGAGAGTACTTCCATTGTTCATCTTTAGCTTTTGGAAAGCCATTGGTTAAAAAATGATTAAATGATTTTTTTCTAAACTCAATATCATCTGGATTGCTTTCTAGGGACTGGATGAAAGAATCGAAATTTACTTTAATGTTTTCGTAGTTTTCCATTTAATTGATAAACTGTCCATAACCCTCTTTTTCAAGATCCAATGCTAGTTTCCAATCTCCAGTTTTAACTATTTTTCCATCAGATAAAACATGAACAAAGTCAGGTTTAATATAATTTAAAAGTCTTTGGTAATGAGTAATAATTAAAAAAGATCTATCAGGATCTCTTAATGTATTTACTCCGTTTGATACAATTTTTAATGCATCGATATCTAGCCCTGAATCTGTCTCGTCCATAATAATAAAGCTTGGTTCTAACAACGACATTTGTAATATTTCGTTTCTTTTTTTCTCTCCTCCAGAGAAACCGACATTCAAAGGTCGAGCGAGCATTTCGTCGTCTATCTTTAGCTCTGTAGATTTTTCTTTAAGAATCTTCAAAAATTCTATTGCATTAAGTTCTGATTTTCCGTTAGCTTTTCTAATGGAGTTTAGGGAGGTTCTTAAAAAATTTTTAGTAAACACCCCAGGTATTTCTGTTGGATATTGCAAGGCTAAAAAGACACCTTCTTGGGCTCTTTCCTCTGTATTCAGCTCTAATAAATTTTTTTTATTAAACTTGATTTCTCCTGAAACATTGTAGCCTTCCTTGCCAGAAAGAGCATAAGATAGTGTGCTTTTGCCAGAACCATTAGGTCCCATGATTGCATGCACTTCTCCTTTTCCAATACTAAGATTTAGGCCTTTAAGTATCTCTTTTTCATCTACACCAGCTTTTAAATTTGTTATTTCAATCATTAACCAACACTTCCCTCTAAACTTATGCCAACCAATTTCTGAGCTTCCACTGCAAATTCCATAGGTAATTGTTGCAAAACTTCTTTGCAGAAACCATTAACAATCAAACTGACAGCTTCCTCTTGGTTTAGTCCTCTTTGTCTGCAATAAAATAATTGGTCCTCACTAATTTTTGAGGTAGTTGCCTCATGTTCAATTTCTGAAGAAGCATTTTTATTTTCAATGTAGGGAATAGTATGAGCTCCACATTTGTTACCAACTAGTAATGAATCACACTGTGTAAAGTTTTTTGCGCCGGTAGCCTTTGGATGAATACTAACCATTCCTCGGTACGTATTGTCAGCATGACCTGCGGATATACCTTTGGAAATTATTTTACTTCTAGTATTTTTTCCTAAATGAATCATTTTAGTTCCAGTATCTGCTTTTTGGTAATTATTAGTAATGGCAACTGAATAAAATTCTCCTTGGGAGTTATCTCCTTGCAAAATACAACTTGGGTATTTCCATGTAATAGCAGAACCAGTCTCTACTTGGGTCCAAGAAATTTTAGAATTTCTTCCACGGCAAGCACCTCTTTTAGTTACAAAATTATAGATTCCACCTTTTCCATCTTTGTCACCTGGATACCAATTTTGTACTGTTGAATATTTTATTTCTGCATCATCTAAGGCAACCAACTCTACGTTAGCAGCATGAAGTTGATTTTCATCTCTCATGGGAGCGGTACAGCCTTCTAAATAACTTACATAACTACCCTTATCAGCAATAATTAAAGTTCTTTCAAACTGTCCTGTATTGGAAGCATTAATTCTAAAATAAGTAGATAGTTCCATGGGACAACGAACTCCTGGTGGTATGTAAACAAACGATCCATCTGTAAATACAGCCGAATTTAAAGTTGCAAAGAAATGATCTGACATAGGGATAACTGAACCTAGATATTTTTTTACAAGCTCTGGATGCTCCCTAGTAGCTTCTGAAATGGAACAGAAAATAACTCCGATTTCTCCTAGCTTTTCTTTAAAAGTAGTTGCTACAGAAACTGAATCAAATACAGCATCAACGGCAATACCTGATAATCTTTTTTGTTCTAACAAAGGTATTCCCAACTTGTCATACGTTTTTCTAATTTCTGGATCAATCTCATCTAGGGATTTGGGTTGATCTTGCAGACTTTTAGGGGCTGAATAATAATAAAGATCTTGATAATCAATTTTTGGGTATTTTGGTTTTTGCCAATCTGGCTCTTTCATGGATTGAAGTCTTTCGAATGCTTTCAGTCTCCAATCAAGCATCCACTTTGGTTCTTTTTTTTGTTTAGAAATAAATTTAACTACTTCTTCAGATAGTCCCTTAGGAACATCTATCGTTTCAACATCAGTTACAAAACCTTGGGCATACTCAGTGCCCTGATTGTAATTATTTATAAACTCTTGACCGTTACTCATTAATATAACATTTCCTGTTAGCTAAGGCTTAATTGCCTATGAATTATAAGATATTTTTTACCTTATTAATACTAAAGTTATGATATAAGCATTTTTCAAATTTATTCAATTACATCTAATGAAATATAATAACGCAGAGATATTTATAAATGGCCCTGATGGCAAATTAGAGGCAAAATATATTCAAAGTAAAAAAGATAGTGCTCCTATAGCTTTAATTTTGCACCCACATCCTGAGTATGGAGGTACAATGAACAATCGAGTGACTTACAACGCTTACCATGCCTTTTTACAAAACAATTTTTCAGTGTGTCGATTTAACTCTAGAGGAGTTGGAAAAAGTGAGGGAAAATTTGATAATGGCCTAGGAGAACTATCGGATGCAGCTGCAGCTTTAGATTTTTTACAAAGAAACAATCAAAGTTCTAATGAAAGTTGGGTGGTAGGTTTTTCTTTTGGTGCTTTGATTTGTATGCAACTATTAATGAGAAGACCTGAAATTTTTAGATTTGTATCCATCTCTCCTCAACCAAATATATTTGATTTTAATTTCTTGGCTCCCTGCCCAACTTCTGGTTTAGTTATTCACGGAGACCAAGATCAACTGGTTACTGATGAATCAATGAAAGGCTTGAAAGAAAAACTAACAAGTCAAAAAAAAATTGCTGTAGATTTTGCTGAAATTAAAAATGCAGATCATTTTTTCTTAAATAAAGATAAAGAATTTATTAAAATTCTCGACACTTACATTAAAAAAGAATCAAGATTTTTTTAATTAACGATAAATAACTCCACCCGACACTGGCTTCTTAGATCCTGTAGTATCTTTAAAGGTAATTGGAAGTTTTAAAAGAGATCTAATTGCAAGATAGGCAAAGGCTTGCGATTCAACAAAATCACCATCTATGCCTATTTTATCCAAGTCCACAATATTTGTTTTGGTAAGCTTTTTAATTACTTTCATGAGAAATGAATTTTTTCTACCCCCTCCTCCAAAATAAACATTGTTAACTTTTGGGTAGCTGTTAATTAAATCTGCAATTAACTGAGCGGCTAAATAAGATAAAGTTGCAGCGCCATCCTCCACACTAAACCCTCGCAATTCTGAAATACTAAAATCTGAAGTATCGTAGGAGACGTTCTTTTTTTTCGAGTGCTCAAGTCTATCTGTAAAATTACTTATAAAATGAAAATCTACAATTCCACTTGAAGACATTTTTCCATTTTTGTCATACGGCATGCCAGTATGTGAGGAAATCCATTCATCTAAAAGACAATTTCCTGGTCCGATATCACTTGCAAACATTTTATTTTTATTGATATAGGTAAAATTAGAAATGCCTCCTACGTTTATAAATAGAGTTGGTTTTTTTTCTTTGATTTTTTTTGCAAGAGCTCGGTGATATACTGGTATCAAAGGAGCACCTTCACCTCCATTTTTAAGGTCATTCTGACGAAAGTTAAAAACAATAGGCAAGTTGATTATTTGTTTTAATAAAAGAGGATCGCCAAGCTGAATTGTTATCTTTTTACTAGGATTGTGATCAATGGTAATTCCATGAAATCCTACTAAGTGAACTTTTTTTTTATATACTCGTAAAATACTATGTGCAGCTTTGGCATGCAGCATAGTTATAACCCGAGAACTTTCTTTAAATAAGCTTGATTTCAATATGGTCTTAGAATCTTTATTGCTAAGTTTTTTTTTACAATTGTATAAAAGCTTTTTTATCTTGGAGTCATAAGGATAATAAAAATTTTTCTTTAATCTTAAATAATCTTTGCCGTCAGTTTCAATAATAGAAAGATCAATACCATCAAAAGAAGTCCCACTCATCATGCCTAATGCGGTATAAATTGTATTCATAATAAATATTTCAAATTAGTAGAATATTGTATAATAAACTTATTAGAGATCATCATATTAAATGAATAAAAAACTTTTAACAGAATTTAAAAATCGTGGGTATTTTTTTCAATGTACCAATGAAAACTATTTGGAAAAACTACTTGAGAGTAAAAAAATCTCTTTCTACATAGGCTTCGACTGCACAGCATCTAGTCTTCATGTTGGTAGCTTGATACAAATCATGTGCCTTCGCCTCTTTCAAAAATTTGGACATAAACCCATCGTTTTATTGGGTGGTGGAACTACTATGGTGGGTGATCCCTCTGGAAAAGAAGAAAGCAGAAAGATTTTAACAGAAGAGCAAATAGAAAAAAATATTCAACAAATCAAAGGAATTTTTTCCAAATTTCTTGATCGAGAAAATATGGAAAAAGTTGTTTATGTAAATAATAAAAAATGGCTCACTAAGCTTAACTATATTGATTTTTTAAGAACGTATGGAAAGCATTTTACACTCAATAGAATGTTAACTTTTGACAGCGTTAAAACTAGACTGGAACGTGAACAATCTTTAAGTTTTTTAGAATTTAATTACATGATTTTACAGGCTTATGATTATCTAGAATTATTTAAAAATAATGATTGCCTCTTACAAATTGGTGGATCAGACCAATGGGGTAACATTGTAAATGGTGTGGATCTTATAAGAAAAGAAATTCAAGGTGAGGCGATGGGTTTAACCACTCCACTGATTACAACAGCTCAAGGTAAAAAAATGGGTAAGACAGAAGATGGTGCTGTTTGGCTTAACGAAGATTTGGTCAGTACTTATGACTATTGGCAGTTCTGGAGAAATACTGATGACAGGGATGTTATTAGATATTTATATCTTTTTACAGAACTAGAGGTAGAGGTCATCAAATCCTACGAACAATACACTGGCAACCAATTAAATGAACTAAAAATATTGTTGGCAAATGAAGCCACAACTTTACTTCATGGGGAAAAAGCTGCTCAAGAAGCTGAAGAAACATCACGCTCTACCTTTGAGGAACGCTCTACTGGAAAAGATCTTCCCAGTAAAAAAATGAAAAAAAGTGAAATTGAAAAAGGGATTGCTTTAAAAGATATGTTGTTAGAAATTCAATTTTCTAGCTCTGGGGGAGACTTCAAAAGAAATATGGTGAACGGTGCCTATAGAATTAACAATATTATTGAAACGAATGAAGAGAAAAAAATAACCTTAACAGATGTGGTTAATAAACAGATTAAGATATCTTTTGGCAAAAAAAAACATTTCGTAATAAATGTTATTTAATTTTTATTTTTAAAAAGACCGATAAATCTTTGAATAAACCTAGGTGTTAATGTTTTAATAGGATTGACTGTTGTTTTCAAAGATCCGGGCTGACCTTTAATTTTAAAACTAGCACCAAACACACCGTCCCCTTGCTTACCTGTGATTATTTTTCCAATAATAGGAATGCCTCTTACTAGTCTATTCAGTACGTAAGCTGGAGCCAAACTTCCTGCAAAACTTACATAACCATCGGCATTAATTTTACCTTCTAAAATATATCCTAAAGAATCTCCGGTTCCATAAGCATCTACAATTGTCAAAATTCCATTTTTCTTTTCAAACTCCAAGTAAGACTTGTCAAAAAAAACACCCTTTCCCTGTAAAGTATCCACCAAACCAGTGAAGGAAGTTAAGGACAAAAGATTTGCAAGAACAGGCATTTTTTTTACATAAAATTTATTTAAAATAACTTTAGAAGTGGAATGATCTTTGCTCAGTCGTTCTGAAGAGAAATTAAGTGCTCCGTTAGAAAAACTATTGGCAAAACTTAATCCTGATAAAAAAGGTCTAGAGCGATCTGAAATTAATACAGTTTCTAAATTATTTCTCTTATTTCTAGAGATTTGAATCGATGCTGTTTCTGTATTAGAAAATGAACCAAATGCATTTAAGGATTGATAAGTGCCATTTTTAATAACGCCAGAAAAAACTGCGTTATTTAATTTGTCATCTCCTATCAATATATTTTTAATTTTAGCATTAACACTTGCATTAAATTTAGGAGATAAAGCTTTTCTTTTCTTTTTTGTTTTGACAAGAGATTTTACAAACTGTCTGAGATCCAAGGAACTTCCTTGAGTAGTAATGTTTTTTTTATTCTTAGTTGCGGTAAATGAGTTATTTTCAGTACTCACTTTCATTGATTTAAAATTATAAATTTTATAATCCTTATCAAGGATCAAGTTAAGAATTTTCACATCCGTATCTTTGCTCGAGTATGTCAAATTAGGAATGCTAATATTATTTTTTGATTTGTGAACTATTTGAAAATTGAGATTGGCTTTAATATCTGGTTTTTTTGTATAATTAATTATATCCAATTGAACCAATGATTTTTCCAAATCCAATGCAATATCAGTATTTTTTTTATTTAAAGCTTGGCGCACATCTATTTTAAATCCTACCACTCCTTGTATGGCTTTGATTTGTATATAGTTGTTGAAATCATTAGTATCAATTGCACCTGAAAAACTAGCTTTAAAATCTTTTGAATTTAACTGGTTGGCTAAAGAAAAAGCGATAGGTTTATTGTTTGCTAAAAATTTTCCTTTTGTATTGAGATTTTTATTTTTTAATTCAGTGATAAAATTAATTTGCGAAACGCTTATTCTATTGGCATCATTCTTTTTTTTTGCATAAAAATCAAAACCAGCATCATTTACCTTAATGGTGCTTTGGCTTTTAATGTCACGAATTGCAAAACTACTATCGGTCTTTAGATCTATCGACAAGGATATATCGAGATCTCCTTTTAGCTTTTCTATACCTGCTGGAAACACTTCACTGCTAATTTTTTTGAACTCTTTCAAATTAGCTAAATAATCAACATTTCCTGTGATCGAAATATTCGTATTAATTAAAATATTATTTAAATCTTTGTGATTTAAAGAAATGTTTGATTTTGCAATATTTAAATCAGATAATTTTCCCTTTTCGACCTTAATATTCAAATCTGAATTACTATATTCAAACTCAGCATTTATATTGGTTGCATAAGGCACGTTTTCATACACCTGAACTGTAAGATCGGTGATAGTTCCCTGAAACAGATTGTTAGATTTTGTTTCAAAATCTATACTTGCGCTTCCCTCTAGAGCACCAGAAAGAATTCTTTCTGAAAGTGTTTGATAAACATTGGGGTTAAAGTCTCTTAGCAAAGGAAGTAAAGTTAACATATCTGTTTTTCCTATTTCTAAAAAAGAAGATTTAAATCTCTTTTCATCTTGAAAAATAGACACCAAGCCTAATTGAGTGCTTACATTTATTACTTCAATTTTTTTGTTTTTAAAAGAAAACTCTGGGTCATTCAGTTTTGCATTAATTGCAAAAGTACTGGGGTCTAAAGAAATTTTTATATTAGAAAAATTTATGACACTACCAGGAAGTCTCTCTTCTATTTTTCCTTTAACAGTTGTATTGAGTGACGATGTGCTAAATCCATTAATTGAAATTAAAAATAAAATAAAAATAAAGACTAATAGAAAAGATAAAAATTTTATTAATTTCATAATTTAGTTTAATTTATACAAAGACTCTTCTAAAAAAGGGTTTAAATGTCCATCTAAAACTTTGTCGGGGTCGGTTCTTTCCAATCCTGTGCGGCTATCTTTTACCATTTGATAAGGTTGCAGTACATAAGATCTTATTTGGTGGCCCCATCCAATATCAGTTTTGCTTGATTCTACGGACTTGCTTTCTTCTTTTTTCTTTTGAAGTTCTAGCTCATACAATCTGGCTTTTAACATATTCATAGCAGTGTCTTTATTTTTGTGTTGCGATCTTTCGTTTTGACATTGCACAACAATATTAGTTGGTTGATGAGTTATTCTCACAGCACTATCAGTCGTATTTACGTGCTGGCCTCCCGCACCACTAGACCTGTAGGTATCTATTCTCAAATCTTTCTCATTTATATCCACCACTACACTTTCATTAACAACAGGATACACCCAGACACTTGCAAAGCTAGTGTGACGTCTTTTGTCAGAATCGAAAGGAGAAATTCTAACTAATCGGTGAACTCCCGATTCATGTCTAAGAAATCCATAGGCATATTTTCCTTCGATTTTAATGGTGGAAGATTTAAATCCTACTTCCTCACCCTTTGTTTCACTGATTAAACTAAAAGAAAAAGATTTTTTTTCAGCCCATTTTATATACATGGTCCTCAGCATTTCAGCCCAATCTTGACTCTCTGTACCTCCAGCTCCTGCGTGAATTTCCACATACACATCTAGCTCGTCATTTTTTTTAGATAGAAAGCAAAAGAGCTCTATCTCTCTTATTTTTAATTCAAGTTTTTTTAAACTCGTCTCTAGCTCTTTAGTTAGATTTTCATCATTGTCTTTTGTATTTAATTCTACCAACTCCTTAATATTAGTGAGCTCTTCTTTGTAAGACTTGTAATCATTTAAGATTTTTTCAAGGTGGTTTTTCTCTTTAATAACCAATTGAGCGTTCTGATTATCATTCCAAAAATCAGGCTTACTTATTTCAATTTCAATTTCTTCTATTTTCTTAATACAGTGAATTTTGTCAAAGATAACTCCATATCTTAGATAAAGAATCTTCTAAACTCAAAATAATTTTTTTTTGCTCGAACATAATTAATAAACTGTACTTAGTTTTTTATTTAAATCTATATGTTTGTCTTTAGGAAATTCATTTAATTTAAACGCCTCTAAAAAAGTATTGTTTTTTTGTTTTTTATCGCTCAATCCAGACTTTATATTAATAGGAGCTAAATTCACAGATGGTGGAATTTTAAAAAAAGAGGAGATGTTTTTTTTGGGTAAATTTTGCACAATATCTTGAAATATAGGCAAGGCGGCCTTAGCACCCGTTTCAAACTTTCCTAATGTTTTGGGATTATCAAAACCAACGTACGTACCAATCACCAAATCTGGTGTAAACCCAATAAACCAGGCATCCATATTTTCATTAGTTGTACCTGTCTTCCCAGCGAGTGGAATTTGCAAAGCCCTCATTCTTTTTCCAGTGCCTCTGTCCACAACTCCTTCTAAGATTGAAACTGACTGATAAGAAGATGCTTCGCTTAAAATTCTACTTTCTGTATTTTCTACTCTTGGATATTCCTCCTTGTTAATAGAAATCTGGTCACATCCATTGCATTGATAACTTTCTTTTTTATAGATCGTTTTTCCATTTTGATCTTGTATTAAATCAACTAAAGATGGACGTGGCATGGTTCCGCCATTGACAAATGCTCCGTAGGCATTAGTGAGATTTAACAAAGTAGTTTCACCAGCTCCTAATGAAAAAGAAAGTAAATTATCTGGATTTTCATAAATTTTTAATTTTTTAGTTAGGTCCAAAATTTTTTTATTTCCAACCGATTGCGCTAAACGAATAGTCATAAGATTTCGTGACTTTTCTACTCCAGATCTAAGAGTGCCCATCCCATAAAATCTGTTTCCATAGTTGGATGGTTTCCATTTTGCTTGGTTTTTGGTTTGCTGCGAAATGTAAGGAGCATCTAAAAGAAAACTGTTGGGTTGGTATCCATTTTCAAGAGCTGCTGCATAAACAAAAGGTTTAAGAGCTGATCCAGGCTGTCTTTTTGCCTGTGTTGCTCTATTAAATTGACTTAAATCAAAACTATACCCTCCAACCATTGCATAAATTCGTCCGTTCCAAGGATTTAAAATAATTACCGATCCATTTACTTCTGGAATTTGTCTCAAGTACCAATCGTTATTTTTCTTATTTTTCTCAACCCATATCAAATCATTAATTTTCAAAACTTGATTTACATTTGCAATAGCTGGTCCAAGAGCTGTAGTATTAATATGTTGTCGTGCCCATTTGAGATTCTGTAGATTAATTTTTGCTAGAGTCTTGTCTGAAGTTTCTATTTCGGCAAAGGATTCCTGGACATCGGTAACTATAGCTACCCTCCAATCGCTTAATTTATCATATTTTTTTAAATTAATACTTTTCTTCCAGTTATCGGCTGTCTTTACATTTCTTATAGGTCCTCTCCAACCGTGTCTTCTGTCGTAAAGCCGGACATGCTTTCTCAATGCTGCAGTTGCTATCGATTGAAGGTTATTATCCAATGAAGTTTTGACGTATAGTCCTTGTTTATAAAGAACATCTTCACCATATTTTTCAAACAAAAAACGCCTCACTTCTTCTGTAAAAAAAAGGGACTCATTGTAAAAATTCAACTTTCTTTTTTTTAAAACAATTTTCTTTTTAATTTCTTTTTCATAACCGTTTTTGCTTAAAAAATTATTTTCTAGCATTCTTGCTAATACCCAGTCTTTTCTTTTTAAAGTAGTATTTAAATTTCGATAAGGATTGTAGGTACTGGGAGCCTTTGGAAGGGTGGCTAACAATGCTGCCTCAGAAATACTCAGTTC
>OJAQ01000043.1_pt1 | contig 24591 bp, 20 predicted proteins | sample 1589731 | NCBI WGS metagenome assembly OJAQ01 (sample SAMN05416733, study PRJEB24817) | seawater metagenome | isolation source: Sea water | place: Canada:Atlantic | collected 2013-07 | reverse complement strand
GAGATTCGCCTTAGTCTCGTGGGCTCGGAGATGTGTATAAGAGACAGCTCTAACATTCGATGGGTGGTCCCGGTAGATATCGCCGCGGTATCGAGCACACAATGAAACCCCTCCTCCACCAAGCGTGAGAGGAGCCTCTCTAACGCCTTCTGGTCGAGAGATTTTTCCTCCCACGGAGTTATTCCAGCGCTTAGGAGTCGGTAAGCCCCTTTGGGCTGATTGACGAGAACCATGGGTGTCAGAAGGGTGTTGATATCAACCCCCTCCACTCGCGCCGATCGAAGGGCTGCTTGAAAACCACCGATATGTTGTGGCACCGCGAGAAGGAAACCCAGGGAGGGTGCAGAATGGTCCGCATCAATGACAACGACTTTTGTGGATTTGTTGCTGAGCTCCCTGGCTAGCGACAGGGTCACTGTGGTGCGGCCTGGCGCTCCGTGAGCACCACAAACAACGGTCAGAGACCCCTTCTCGGATTCAATTTCTCGCTCAGAGATCCCCTGCACCCACGCTGCTACATCCTCTCGCGATGAGAGGACCACTTCACATAACTCCTCCAGAGCAGGGCTCTGAATGTTGTCCTCTAGGCCAATCCCCGCAATTGGCAGAAAGAGCTTCTGCGCCCGCTGCGCCAGGTCAACCGCCTCTTTGTGCTCGGACAGTTCTACCACCACCGCGTCGATAGTGTCGAAAGTGGGTGGGTCGGCGGCTTCTTTTCCGCCGCCAGATAGCAACACCGCATCACAGCCAATGTCCTCACAGGCTTCGGCAAACGCTTCCCACAACTCCCCTCGCATGATGGCGCCAATTCGGGGACTCATTGAGCCGCTCTTAGTGGCGTGAGATGAAGAAAATAGCCATTGGCAAGCGCGTGGATGGCATCAGGGGCGTCTCGGAGGGGAATTCGCAGGTCCACCCTGCTCGATGCCCCATCGGCGGCAAACCCCTCGTCTACCGCAATCGCGTCGATCACGGCCTCGGGGCTCAGGATGAAGGGAGCCGAGAAAGAGTTTTCTGACGCGGGCGGTGCGACCCATATCTCCACCGCGGCTCCACGGTGGAGCCACGAGGGGCTGCCAATTGACAGCGGAATGGTGATGACCGTGTCATCGAGGGTGGAGGGCTCTTGGAAGTCCCGTGCCCTTAGGAGCTCGTTGGGGTCGAGACTCCGGCTGGCGACCAAGCCGTCCACGCTTTGTTCATCACCTTCGCTGAGATAGTCATCCCACAGCGTGGATTGTGGCACCTCCACGCGGGATAGGTCTGCTCTAGTCACAGGCTCGCCAGCTACCAGAGCGCTTGCCGCAATCACCACGGTGCGGGTTTCTCCCCTCGATTCCAAAACCAGGAAGCTCGCCAATAGGGAACCAGCGATGAGGGAAATCCCCACCGACACGCGAAGTGTTGCGCGCCGGCGTGTGGAACGAGAGGGGGATGACATCATTCCCTTAGTGTCACCAGCCAAGTGCCAGCGCGCTGTAGTTATCCACACCTAGGCATCAGAACCGATTTCAAGCCACGCGATACTCGCATAAGGCAGCACTTCCTCTCCACCGCCCGGGCGATGGATGCGAAGCCAGTCTGGTCCCGCCGAGACAATCTGGCCGCGTCGTGAATGCTGGGCGCTGTGAACAACCACCGGATCCTTTCGGGTGGCACAGGCCGCCAAGAGCGCTTGAAGCGGAGCCTTGGGGGTGATACCAAGCTGGGGCACATCGAAGGGAGCTGAATCACACCCCACAATCGACACAACGGCTGCTAGCCGGATGACGTATCCACTCCCCTGTGTTTCTGGGGGATAACCCGATATCCAATCCACACCGACTGCTTGCAGAGTCAGTAATAACTGATGCCCGGTCGACAGCGTCAAAAAGAGGGCATGCCCCTTTTTGTCCGCGGCGGTGAGCAATTCACTAAGTGACGAATATTCCACGATTCCTACCGTTTCCCTGCGAGGGCGCGAAAAAACCCACATTAGGCGCTGATTCGGCAGCGATAACGGGTTATCCACAACTTTGACGAAGTGTGGTTTTCTCATCTGGTTCCATGCTTAGGTGGTGGCACCGCGACCGAGGGAGAACCCCTTTGTCCAACCCTAAACAATACGAAGAGGAGCGACCATGTCAAAGAAGACTCTGTCCCCCGAGGGGGACGAACCAGATAACCGGCGTTCATTTTCGAGCGTTAATGCAAATGAAGAATTTGGTCCGCAATCGACGCCCACCCACGAGCTACCGAGTCCGCGTGCTTTTGCCCTCAATGTGACCCATCGCGCGCTGGAGGTAATCTACGGCTCCCGCGACATAGGACAACTTGCTCGCTGGGTGAGCGAAGATGTCTATCACTCCATGGAGAGGCACGTCAATGCTGAGCTGAGAAGGCGCAGTCACCTTCCACCAGCTGCTCGAACCCGACAGGCACCCCTTTTCACCTTGGGCAAGGCCCACCTCTTCTCACCCCGTGATGGGGTCATGGAAGTGTGCGTCCTGGTCAAGACTCGCAACCGTTTCCAAACTGCCGCTTTGCGCATTGAAGGATGGGATCATCGCTGGCGGGCGACCGCCTTTGCCTTCCTCTAAGGCGCTATCGCTTGCGTTTCTTCTCCTGTGCTCGACGTTGCGCCCTATTAGCAGCGGGTGGGGCGGGACGTCGGGGCGCAGCAGGAGCTTGCCCACCAGAACCCTGCGGAGTGGACCCGGGAGCATGAGTGTCGATCACGCCTGCGCCGAATGCTGAACTGGCTTTGGCCGGGGCCGTCACTACCTGGCCCGATTGGTTCCGAATCTCCACATCGCCATCAGCGCTGGGGGCCGAATAGCTCAACGACTGTTGAGGAACACCCGGTTGGACCAACCCCTTGGCGGACACCTCTGGTCCACCCCCCGACACGGGGGCTTGGACCTGCACCTCGAGGTTATATACGAAGCCTGTGGTGTCTTCCTTGATTTGGCCCATCATGCCGCCAAAGAGAGCGAACCCCTCGCGTTGGTATTCGACCAGGGGGTCGCGTTGCGCCATCGCCCTGAGTCCGATGCCATCTTTGAGGTAATCCATTTCATAGAGGTGATCCCGCCACCTACGGTCGATCACGCTGAGCACCACCCGACGCTCAAGTTCGCGGATAGCCGCATCGCCCAATTCTTTTTCACGCTTGCCATAAGAAACCGCCGCGTCAGACAGCACCTCTCGAGTGAGATCCTCACCGCTGAGATTGAGACCCAGTTCCTGGGTGACTTCTTCTGGAGTCAATCCGATGGGATAGAGGGTTTTGAGCTCCAACCACAACGCATCCCAATCCCACTCGCTGGCATTGCCTTGGGAGGTGTGCTCGCCCACCACAGTCGTGATGGTGTCTTCCACAAAGGTTTTCACACGGTCAGCGATATCGTCGCCTTCCAAAATGTGACGGCGATCGCCATAGATAGCTTGGCGTTGACGATTGAGCACGTCGTCATACTTCAACACGTTCTTGCGAATTTCTGCGTTGCGAGCTTCGACTTGGCTTTGGGCCGACTGAATCGCCCGGCTGACGACACGGGATTCGATGGCGAGGTCTTCCTCGTCACTGGAGGTGCGCGCCATGAGAGCTTCAGCGGCACCGGCGTTGAACATTCGCATCAGATCATCGCGGAGAGAGAGATAGAAGCGGCTTTCTCCAGGGTCTCCTTGGCGTCCTGATCGGCCACGGAGCTGGTTATCTATCCGGCGTGACTCGTGACGTTCGGTTCCCAACACATAGAGCCCGCCGAGTGCGCGAACACTCGAGGCTTCCTCCTCCACGGCGGCAACCATGGAAGCGAAGACAGCATCCCACGCGCCCTCATATTCCTCGGGACGTTCGGAGGAGTCATGACCCAACCGGGTCATTTCGGCGACCGCCATGAACTCGGCGTTTCCGCCGAGCATGATGTCTGTGCCACGGCCCGCCATATTGGTGGCTACCGTCACCGATCCTTTTCGGCCAGCCTCGGCGATAATGCTGGCCTCTCGGGCGTGGTTTTTCGCGTTCAACACTTCGTGGCGCACGCCATTCTTGGCGAGCATCCCCGAAAGTTTTTCGCTCTTTTCCACACTGGTGGTTCCCACCAACACGGGCTGGCCTTCTGCGTGGCGAGCAACGATATCGGCAACCACCTGGCGGTATTTTGCCTCTTCGTCACGGTAAATCAAGTCGGATTGGTCTTTACGGACCATCGGCCTATTCGTGGGAATAGCGACCACACCAAGTTTGTAGGTGCTCATGAACTCGGAGGCTTCTGTTTCCGCCGTACCCGTCATACCCGAGAGTTTGCGATACAGGCGGAAATAGTTCTGCAACGTCACGGTGGCGAGGGTTTGATTCTCCGCCTTGATTTCTACTGCTTCCTTAGCCTCGATGGCCTGGTGAATACCTTCGTTATATCGACGTCCGGCGAGAATTCGCCCGGTGTGCTCATCGACGATGAGCACCTCGCCATTCATCACCACATAATCTTTGTCGCGCTTGAAGAGGGCTTTGGCTTTCAGGGAGTTATTCAAAAACGAGATGAGTGGCGTGTTTGCGGATTCATACAGGTTGTCGATCCCGAGATAATCCTCGACTTTTTCGATACCCGGCTCCAAAACACCAACGGTTCGCTTTTTCTCATCCACTTCGTAATCGCTATCAATGACGAGCCGTTCCGCAATTCTTGCAAACTCCCCAAACCAACGGTTTGCTTCACCCGAGGCGGGGCCGGAAATAATGAGCGGTGTTCTGGCCTCATCGATGAGGATGGAGTCCACCTCATCCACAATGGCGAAATAGTGGCCGCGCTGAACCATATCTGACTGTTGCAGAGCCATATTGTCGCGCAAATAATCAAACCCGAACTCGTTGTTTGTCCCATACGTGATGTCCGCTTGATACTGCAAACGCCGCTCATCTGGTGTTTGACCAGAAATGATGCATCCCGTGGTCATCCCTAGGGCGCGGAAAATCCTGCCCATCAGCTCCGATTGATACTGGGCCAAATAGTCGTTCACTGTAACAATGTGAACACCCCGGGCTGGGATTGCATTCAAATAGGCGGCAAGAGTCGCCACGAGAGTTTTTCCCTCACCAGTTTTCATTTCAGAAATGTTCCCCAGGTGAAGGGCTCCAGCACCCATTAGCTGGACATTAAAGTGGCGAAGACCCAGGGTCCTCTTGGAGGCTTCACGAACAGCAGCAAAAGCTTCAGGAAGTAAGTCATCAAGGGATTCCCCTGCAGAATAACGGGACCGCAGCTCCTCGGTTTCCGCGCGAAGCTCATCGTCACTGAGGTGAGAAAAGTCCTCCTCCAGCAGATTGACGGCACTCGCTTGAGAGGCCAATTTCCGAAGGACCCGTCCTTCGCCCATGCGAAGAAAACGCTCAAATACATTCGCCACTTAATACCTCGCCTTACGCGATGAAAACCCTAGGAACAACAAACGCATTCTACCAACCAGCACCTGGTATCGACTACGACTGGAGCGAAATAACTCCGTAGTCCCAGCCTTTCCTCCGATAGACAACACTGGGGGCGGCTGATTCGGAATCCATGAACAAAAAGAAATCATGCCCCACAAGCTCCATGTGATCGAGGGCCTCCTCGGCACTCATCGCTTGTGCGGGGAATACTTTCCTCCGGATAACGACCGGGGTATCCCCCTCTTCTGAGGCCTCCTGGGTTCCCTCTGCCACCACGGGGATACTCCCGGTTGCAACACTGCGCAACACCTCGACGCTCGCGGGGGTGACATCGATATCGCTAAACCCGCTGGCGCTCAGTTCACTCAGCGATTCCTGGCGTTGCCTGCCGTGGTGGACCATCCTTTTCTCTTTCGCCCTACGCAAACGGGTAAGGAGATGATCTAGCGCCTGGTCAAACGCGACATATTTGTCGTTGGAGCGCGCTTCCGCTCGAATGACGGGGCCTTTGCCAATCACCGTGAGTTCCACAACGTCCTCGGAGGCGGGGCCTCTGCTGGAGTTTTCTCGAGAGACCTTCACCTGCAGCGTCTTTCCGCGATCGGCAAGCGCCACCACTTTGTCTGATTTCTCCGAAACATAGTCGCGAAATCTCTCCGGGATAGCAACGTTGTGGGCGGCGAGAGTAATGTCCATCAGGTCCTCCTCAAAATCGGCGGGCGTCTTCGGTGACGTGCCCCCAGGGTAGCCCCGTTTGCTTTGAGGCTGCTTGAGGACTTCTCTTCGGGAACATGCGCCGCCACCACAACTGCCACCACAACGTAGCCAGCGTCCATCAAGGCGGTGGCAGCTGCTCGAACCGTTGCTCCGGTGACCAACACATCATCGAGGAGCACCAGCTTCTCACCCCTCCCCCGGCGGGTAATGCGAACATCACGGCTGCTTCTCTGTAGCCGTGATGTTCGTGTGCTCGAAGGCTTTCTGGCGTGAAAGGCAAGCCCCATCCGCCAGCGTTGGACCACTAACCTCTTCCACACGATCACCTTCGTTGAATGGCCGAGCGCTTGTGCGAGGAGGAGAGATGGCGCGTATCCTCTGTTCCACATTCCCCGCAGCGACGATGGAATGGGTGCGATGTTTATCGCGGCCTCTGTAAGAGAGGCGGAAGCGCCCATGGCCGCCACAAGCCCACTCATGAGGGGCTTGGCGAGTGTGTATTGGGATCCGTTTTTGAAATTCACCATCACTGATTGGCGCACCCCTTCATACACACCACCTGAAAGCACAGGGATTCGACGATCACGAATCGAAACGCTGTGTTCGAGAATCATGGGGTCCTGATTGAGCACGGCCTGGCAATGAGAACAGATGCTTACCTTCTTCGCGCCACACCCTGGACACGCAATGGGTGCCAAGAGCTCAAAGAGGTCTGCCACCCACTCTCGCCATTGCACGCGATGACGCTAGAGGATTACTTCACCGGGGTCTCTCCCACACCGGCCTGCCTGCTGCCGAGCGACAAGCCGATTGATTGTGGACAGTTAGCGCTGCGTGGCCAATACGTCAGCCCTATCGGTGGTGGCTTGCCACCCATTACCCCGAGGTTGATAGATGATGCCATCCTCGGAGAGCAACCGGAGACCAGAAACCCCTCCGATTCCCCCCACAAGGGTGACCGGCTTGGTCGGCTGGCCCAGGGAGGAAGAACTTCCGCCTGTGTCAAAGACGAGAACTTCGCCTTGCTGGGTCAGTGGGTCTTCCACTACAACCGCGACCGCTGAGTCATCGATCCAGGCCGCATCCACCCCGATTCCCTCTAGTGGCCCCAACTCAACAAAATCGCTCAGCGCCTCGGGCACACAGTCCTCATCGCGAGTGACCGCCGCCAGAAGAGCCCGCACCCCTGTCTGGGTTTGAACCAGCAAGAGGAGCCGTGTGTCATCGCGCGCTAACTCCAGGGACACCAGTGACGAGTCAGCACCGAGGTCCAGCCCGAGGGTCGTGAATTCGCCATCCGGCGTGAATAACCGAATCGTTTCTTCTGTGGGGTTCGCACTGGATGACCAGGTAAAGCCACACGAATCCACGACCGCTCTCAGAAGGTCGACCCGATCATCCAGGAGTGTCGGCTCGCCACTCATTCCCACGCGCCACAGACCATCAGGTCGGGTCGCGACAGCCTGATTGAAGAGGGATGAGTAGAAAATTTCCTCGGGAATGAGTGTCGCCACCGCCAGGGAGAGCCGATCAAGGGGTTCGACCCTGCCGCCCTGGAGATAGCCAAAGCTCCGATTAGCCAGAACAACGAGGCGCGAATCTCGCCCGGTGGCCAGGGTGGGGGTGTCCGAAGCCGGGGCGGGGATAACGAGTTCATTTTGATTGACCGAAATTCTTGCCGAAGAGATTCCCTGGACCTGTTGCAAACTCGCCGTCAGCTGGACCAGCATCCGGTAGCGGGTGATGTCCTCAACCCCCAACACTTGGGTGGTGAGATCCACCGTTGCCACCCCCTCCGTCACAGGGATGGGCGTGAGCGCAAGGCCGGTTCCCTCGGGGAGTGCAGAAATGGTGGCCCCCTGGTCCAACCAGAAGGTCGGCTTTGCCAAGAGTGCCCGCACTATTTTGGTGGAAACTTCTCCCCGGCTGGCAAACCACCGAACGTCAGCAACAAGTTCGCGATACCCCGTGGAAAAGTAATACAGGCGATAACTGGCGAAGGCTTCCCTAAAGGCCGCCTGGCTCAGCACGACCCCGTCAGAAAGCGCACTAATTCGCCACTCGCCCTCTTCGAGAACGAACTGAAACTCGAAGCTTTGCGCTGGCGCCTCGGGGGAGTCAAAATACCGGCCAAACTCATCAACACTCGCCCCCACCGAAAGGACATAGCTGGCAATATTTGCACCGCCTAAGGTGACTTCTGGTTCACCTGCTCGAATGTAAGCAACCGCATTGGGATTCCATGAATCTTGCGCCTCGGCACTGAGATAACTCCTCGCGACACGATAGTTATCTTGGGCAGCAGCTCCCGCTGCCATGAATCCCGCCAAAATGTCATCCTGGGTTGCGCCGGCAGAGGGGCCCGGGGGCAACACATCAACCCCGTCAGAGGTCACCCGCGGACTGAAATCCGAAGACATCACGGGCCCCTGTTGGGGGATTGTGGTGCAGGAGGCAAGGAGTGCGACCATGACGAAACAAACGAAGAATGTCCTCATGGTTGCGCCTGCTGGGGAAGCGCTCCCGTGACCGCACCGGAGGGGTCTTCGACACCCTCCGGGGGTAGAGGCAAGGGTGACACCTGCCAGGAATCCAGGGGGATCCGGGGAATCGTCAATCTAAAGCAGGTACCTTCGCCTTCTTTGCTCCACACATCGATTCGCCCGCCGTGTGCGACAGCGTCTTCTTGGGCAATAGCAAGACCGAGGCCGGTGCCCCCGGTGGTCCGCTGGCGGGAAGGATCGGCTCGCCAAAACCGGTCGAAGACGCGCTGAGTTTGAGCTTCGGTCATCCCCATTCCCCAGTCCCTCACCGCTATGGCCAACGCTTCTTCGTTGGAGTCGATGTAGGTGACAATCGGGCGACCCTCGCCGTGATCGATGGCATTGCCCACGAAGTTCAGCACGATACGCCGGATCCTCCGCTGGTCCACTTCGGATTCCCCATAGCCGCCACGCACTTCGACCAATAACTCAGACCCTTTTTCTCGCGCAAGCGGTCCCAGCTGGTCTAAACAGTCTTCAATGAGCGGCACCACATTGGTTTCTTCCACTTCCAGAGCAACGGCACCCGCGTCGTAGCGACTCATCTCCAGGAGGTCGGTCAACATGATTTCAAAACGCTCAATCTGGGTGAGCAAAAGCTCAATGGTTCGAGCATTTTCTGCACTGAAGCCCTCACGCTGGGCAAACAACACATCACCTGCCAAGCGAATCGTGGTCAATGGGGTGCGGAGCTCGTGGGACACGTCTGACACAAATCGCTGCTGTACTTGCGAGAGATTGGCGAGTCGCACAATCTGGCTTTCCATGCTCTGCGCCATGCGATTGAAGGACCGGGAGAGAACAGCAATCACATCTTCACCGCTTTCGGTGAGACGTTCTTCAAGAAAACCCTGCGCTAATCGCTCCGCCGTGCGCGCTGCGCGGCGGATCGGATCAATCGTCAGTCGCACCACAAAGAACGTAACCAAGCCGATGGCGCCCACCAGTGCCAACGACCCCGCAATCAGGGTTTGTTGAATCTCCGTCAACGTGGTTTGCACATCACTCAAGTCATAGACCAGATACAACTCGTATTGGCCAGAGCTTGGCACTTGCAAGGAGGCCGCAGCGACAATTCCTGGCACGGCAGCCTCTGCTCCAAGAGACACGGACTGATAGTGCAATTGGGAGGGTTCACCTACCACCTGGGCACGCAAGCCACTCGACACCACCGAAAGATCGAGGCCAGCGGTAGAGGTGGAGGTCATGGTCTGGTTGGTGATTTGCCCCGGGGTTCTCAACAGGGCGAAGCCGCTACCGCCAGGGCTTGATTGAGCCGAACGAATAGCGGTTTGCGCAGTGGTGTTTGCCGTTTCCACATCAATCGTCCCCGCCGCTGTGACCGAATTGTCAAAAAGCGTCTGGGCAACGGTTGCAGCCCGGGTCGTTTCGCCCAAAATCTGGTCGGTGCGCCCGGCGAACAAGTTATCCGCGATGGTGAGGGACATATATCCGCCAATAAGGGTCACCGCGAGACCCGATAATCCCACCGTGAGGGTGACAGTGCGCGCCAGTAGGGAGCTCCGCCACATGTCCACGGGTGCCGCAAGTCCTTGGAGGAAGGCCCGCCAGAGGGCTCTCATCATGGCGCTTCGTCAGCTGCCTTCACACTCGCACCAGCTCGGTACCCCACACCCCTGATCGTTTGCACGATGACGGGGTTATCGGGGTCCTGTTCCACTTTGGCCCGCAAGCGCTGAACATGCACGTTGACCAGTCGCGTGTCTGCTTTGTAGTGATATCCCCACACCTGCTCGAGGAGCATCTCGCGGGTGAATACTTGCTCGGGCTTGAGTGCCAAGGTCACGAGTAACTCAAATTCCAACGGGGTGAGGTTAACGCGGCTTTCTCCGCGCGTCACTTCATGCGCGGGCACGTCGATGGTCACGTCTCCCACCACGATCACCCGCGCAACGCTCGCGCTCGTGGGGCGCAGTCTGGTGCGGATCCGGGCAACTAATTCTTTCGGGTTGAAGGGCTTCACCACATAGTCATCGGCGCCGCTTTCAAGCCCCCGGACCACATCGGTGGTGTCTCCCTTCGCCGTCAACATAATGACCGGCACCCCACTCATTTCTCGTATAGCGCTGCACACCTGAATTCCATCGAGGCCGGGGAGCATGACGTCTAAGAGAACAAGGTCAGGCTTCGCGTCGGGAAATAGATCTAGGGCCTCTTTGCCATCAAAGGCTTGAATCGGCACATAACCTTCGCCCCGCAAGACAATAGAGATCATTTCAGCCAGGGCGACGTCGTCGTCGACCACCAAAATGCGAGCAGTCATGACTGGCTCCAATCGGCGCTCCCGAGGGGTATCTCGATAGCGCCCAAGCCTACAAGAGCTAACTCTCTTCTAATAGCGGTAGTGCTCAACCTTGTAGGGGCCCTGCTTGGGAACCCCGATGTAGGCGGCCTGTTGGTCGCTGAGCTCGGTGAGTTCAACCCCCAATGCATCCAGATGCAGTCTGGCTACTTTTTCATCCAGGTGCTTGGGCAACATATGAACACCGAGAGGATAAGCCGCTCCGTTGGTGAACACCTCAATTTGAGCAAGGACCTGATTGGTGAAGGAGTTGCTCATCACGAAGCTGGGGTGCCCTGTGGCGTTACCCAGATTCATCAAGCGGCCTTCACTCAGCATCAAGATGCTTCGACCGTTAGGCATCTGCCATTCGTGAACCTGTGGCTTGATTTCCACGCGAGTCGCACCGGCAAGAGACTCGAGTCCCTCGATGTCGATTTCGTTGTCGAAGTGACCAACGTTGGCCACAATTGCTTGGTGCTTCAGCGCCAGCATGTGATCCACGGTCACCACGCCCAGGTTTCCGGTTGCGGTGATGAGAACATCGACCTTGTCGATCACCGATTCCAATTTCGCAACCTGGTATCCATCCATCGCTGCTTGCAGAGCCAAGATGGGGTCAATTTCTGACACGATCACCCTGGCGCCTTGGCCCCGGAGGGACTCAGCTGAGCCCTTACCCACATCGCCATAGCCACAGACAAAGGTGACTTTCCCACTCATGAAGGTGTCCGTGGCCCGGTTCAGGCCATCGATGAGGGAGTGGCGAACGCCATATTTGTTATCAAATTTGGACTTCGTGACCGAGTCGTTGACGTTAATGGCGGGGAAGAGAAGCTTTCCCTCTTTGAAGAATTCGTACAACCGGTGAACACCGGTGGTGGTTTCTTCCGTTACGCCCAAGATGTCAGCGGCGATGTCGGTGAACCTGGAGGGGTTTGCGGGAAGACTTCTCGTGAGAACGTCGAGAATCACTTTCCATTCACCAGGATCGCCAGCGGCAGGTGCTGGAACAGCACCCGCTTTTTCGAATTCAACTCCCTTATGGACCAGGAGGGTGGCATCGCCACCGTCGTCCAAAATCATGTTCGGACCGCTGTGCCCGCTATCACTCCAGTCAAAAATCTGCTCCGTACACCACCAGTACTCTTCAAGCGTTTCGCCCTTCCAGGCAAACACGGGGGTGCCTTCGGGGCTTTCTGGTGTTCCTCGACCAACCACCACGGCAGCGGCAGCATCGTCTTGGGTGGAGAAAATGTTACAGCTGGCCCAACGAACGTCTGCACCCAGTGCGACAAGAGTCTCAATCAGAACTGCGGTCTGAACGGTCATGTGGAGAGAACCCGCAATGCGAGCACCCTTCAGGGGCTGATGGGGACCAAATTCTTCGCGCAAGGCCATCAGACCTGGCATTTCGTGCTCGGCAAGACGAAGTTGGTGACGACCAGCTTCGGCGAGAGACAAATCGGCAACGCGGTATTGGAGTGGGGTAAGAGTCAGCATTCCACTATTCTGACATGAATTCAGCTGTGCGAATCCGGTTAACGCAAGCGGGTTATCCCGTGGCGCGAATCAGCGCTAACGCCTCGTCCCGGACCGACTGCATCAGGGAAGAAGTCTCTGCTTCCACATTGAGGCGCAACAGCGGTTCGGTGTTCGAGCCGCGGACATTGAGCCACCACCAACCCTCGGGTGTGACACCTGACATCGTGAGCCCGTCGAGCGAGTCCTGCTCGCCACGCGAGCCAAAAACGTCGAGAATTTTCGCAATCACGAGTTCTTGGTCCTCGACGGTGGTGTTGATTTCGCCACTTTCCACATAGCGGGAATATTCCTGCGCAATCGTGGAGAGCGCTTCTGTTCTTGCGCGCACTTCGGCAATCACGTGTAACGCCGCCAACATTCCATTATCCGCACCCCAGAACTCTGCGAAGTAGTAATGGGCGGAATGCTCGCCACCAAAAATGGCACCCGTTTTTTTCATCTGGTCTTTGATCAGCGAGTGTCCCACCCTCGTCCTGATTGGGACACCACCATTTTCAGCAATGATTTCTGCCACAGTCCGCGAACACAGCAGGTTGTGGAGCACAGGGATAGGTCCGGTTTCTCCCGAGTTACGAACTCGGATTATTTCCCGCTTGGCCACCATCGCTGCCACCGCACTCGGTGTCACCGGTTGTCCTAACTCATCGATGACGAAACACCGGTCAGCATCCCCATCAAACGCTAACCCGAGATCAGCGTGTTCCCTCAGGACAGCGGCTTGAAGATCGACGAGGTTGGCGGGCTCGAGAGGGTTAGCTTCGTGGTTGGGGAAACTACCATCAAGCTCAAAATACATCGGAATAATCTCGATACCGCGGGCTTTTGAAAAGACAGCAGGCACCGTCAATCCCGCCATCCCGTTGGCCGCATCGACCACGATGCGAAGGGGTCGCTCACCCTGCAGAGGAACCAGGCTCGTGAGGTGCGCGGCGTAGTCCGCCAGAACCGAGAGTGACTCCACCTCGCCGACACCATCTCCGTAGGGCGCAGTGCCCGCCAAAAACTTTGCCGCTCGGTCGCGAATCGACGACAGGCCCGTGTCCATGCTGATGCCTTGAGCTCGAGCCCGGGAGAACTTCAGACCGTTATAGCTGGCGGGATTGTGGCTTGCCGTAAACATCACCGCAGGGAGATCCCAGGAACCCGAGGCGAAATAGACCATGTCGGTGGAGCACAGGCTTATGTTTTTGACACCGCCACCCTGGGATAACACTCCTTCAACAAAGGCAGCAGCAAGGAGCGGCGAAGAGTCTCGCATGTCGTGTCCCACAACTACATCGACACCGGGCCCAGAAATCACATCGACAAACGCGGCGCCCAACGCCTTCGACACCTCGGGTGTCAATTGGGTTTCGACAAGCCCGCGAACGTCATAGGTCTTGACAATGTCGAAAAGCGCTTTGGTGATCATGTTTCAAGCCTATTCAGAAACACAGGCGTGCCCTCGCGAAGTGAAGCGTTACCGAACGCTCACAAAAACTGAGCCTTGTCGCTCCGGCGTGGGCAGCACCATCACGCTATCGATGACGGTTTCACCCCGAAGCGAAAGACCTGCATACACCGGCAGGGTGGAGGAAAGTTCATGGCCGCCAGGCGAGACTGGCCGAGTTGCGAGCGAGCGAGCCGGAACGGAAACGTCTCTGCCATCAAGGCTCACCGAGATGTCCTCCGTCCCCGGGTTGACTAGAGAAATCCTGGCCTCGCCCCCCGCGGGCACTGCAAAGGCCGTTTCTCCGATAATCAGCGGGGCGCTTCCCGCCCAGTCGGTGTCGGTTCGCTGGTCAGTCCCCACGCTGGTTCGAATCGATGCGACCACGGGGGCCGACGATCGAATAAGAAGGGCTAGATCACCGCTACCAAATTCATCCAGTAACAGGTCTTTGGTCTCCCCGGCCACCAGATCCACGGTGATCATTGAGGGCTCCGCTCCTACAAGGGCAACGGTTACCTGCGCACGGGTATCTTCATCGGGTGAAAGAAGCCTCACGATGGCTCCAAAATCCTGATACCCATCTTTTCCGCGAATAGGCCCCGAGATTTCTTCCGGGGGCGAATAGGCCCCGGTAATCACTCGCTCCGTGCTGGGGCCTGGTTGTGAACCCATCACACTCAACCCATCTGCTTCGAGACCGCGATAGATCGAATAGTGCAGTGCCGCAACAATTCCCACACCAGCACTAGTCACCCGCAATACCGGTGAGCGCTCCTCGGGAGCCAATCCCGCAACAGAGAGCACTCGCTGGGACATCGGAGCAACCAAAATCCCCCGCCCCAGGGGCGCCACGATGGGGCCTGTTTGACCCCACACAGAGATGTCGACCAGGGCGGGGATATCCGAGGGATTAATCAGCGATAGCGCGGTTTGTCGACCCACTGTGGTTTCTCCCCCCACCAGCCACGCGTCACGAGAGGGAATTTGGCATTCCGAGGTGGCAAGTCCTGTGACATTCAAGTTGTTCAGGGTCTGGGAACTAGATGCGGCAAGGGAACCACTGTCCACCGGTTGGGACACCACGACAGGGGGCTCAGCAATGAGAGCAGACTCCAAAGAAAAGCCATCCACCACACTGGTGTCAAGAATCGGCGTCACCGTAGTGTCGGAGCCTGCGATCGTCTCGGTTGCTGGCCCGTAGCCCACTGCTGATGCGCTCTGGCTGCCAAAAGAGAGCGCCGGGCCCATACACACCAGCATCCGATCCGGCTCCGCCGGAACGACTTCAATACTGGCAATTGGCGGTTTGGGGCCTTCGAAAGCGTTGACAATCCCGACCGGTAAACCCACTGCCACGAGCCCGATGGAGAGGGCCAGAAGAAGAGTGGAGACAATCGCCGTGATGGTGCGAAGAGCGAGATTCCTGGCACCGTGTTGCGGAGTGTGATCAGACATCATCCGAGGTTTCCTCCCCGAGCGTTGGCAAAGCATCATCCCTGATGTCTGAGGTAGCCCGAACCCGACGCTCCGTGGGAATCGCCAAAATGGCCACCATGGCAACGGCGATCAGGAAAAGTTGATTCCAAAGATTGAGAGAGGTGGTTTGGTCACTGGCTTCTGGCACGGTCACCTCTGGCGCCTGCCAGAGTTGACCCTGTCCCGCCGTGCTCGCACTCACAAGGCCTGGCTGGAGTGAGAGCGAAAGCGCGGCTTCAGAGTCGCTGGCATCTTGTAAGAACACAAACCGAATCCCGTATTTCTGAAGTAGCGGAAGTGGTGTGGCAGAGCTTGGACGAATCAGCATCGCGGAGAGACGCGCAAGGTCTTCATCTGATTGAGAGAGGCCCTGGGATGGCGCGCGCAGCAGAGTTGATGCACTGGACAGGCTGTCACCAGCACCTCGACGAAGCGAGACGCGATAACCCTCGCCCGCTGGCTCAATAACGAGTGTCCCTACCTGGGGCATCAGGGCGGACTCTGCAGCGACAAATGCTGGAACGGTGCGCGCAGCCTGAGAAGGCACGACGGGAGACTGGTGTGTCCACACCTGCATTCCCACCAGTACCGGCGCTACCAAGCTTGCAGCCACCACCACACCCACCGTGCCCCGCGCCCACCATTGGGCACCCCCGGACAAGAAATTGCCCACAGCATCCTGAAATACGACTCGATCAAGCAGCGAGCCCGCCCCGATCAGAACACCCAGAACCAGCAGGGACACTCCGGTGCCAGGCCACACAAAAGCGGGCGCCCCGCCGTCATAACCAGAAAACAGCGCTGGCGCACTGGTTGCTGTCACGAGACCCAGGGAAAACAAACCTGCGAAACCGGCGCTGGCCCGAGGCTTACCCAGGGCGAGCGAAGCGATTGCTGTGACCAGGAGCACACCCGTCCCCGCCATGATGGCAAGGGTTGCGAGCCCAGCGCCAAGTGCTCCCGCCGAGGGCAGAGTGCTGGGAATGCCCAACATCATCTGCCACCACGGTGCCAAAGAATAACTCGCTGGGACACCGGGATCGGCAAACAAAATGCCCCAGTTTTCCCACCATGCGCCGTTTCCTTGGCTCCACCAGAAGAAGAAACGCGGTGCTGCAAGCAACAGCGAGGGGATCAACACAAAGGGCAGAACCCCGGTGAACATGGCCAGCGGCTTACCCCAGCCTCGGACGATGACCAACCCGACCACCCCAAGGATGACAGCGGGGAATAGCACCGGTGCGCTGGCGGTGACCACAACTGCGGCTAAGGAGGCTGTCCCCACCCTTTGCCACGATTGGTGGGCGCTCAAGAGCGAACCGACTAACCAGGGAAGCGCGAGGTGAGCCATGACCGCACCGATTCGGCCCTCGGAAATGGCCACAAGAAAAGTGGGGCTTAGCGCCCACAGCAACGCCGAGACTGTCGTGACAAACGACTGGCGAAAGAGGTGGGAAAAACCCCACCAGGCGATGGTGCCTGCAAGAGGAATGGCAACACCGAAAAGATAGACAACGGAGGTGGAGGGAGCCCACCAGGTGAGGGACCCCAGCAGAGCAAACAGAAGAGCGGCGGGGTCAGCGGGAAGGGCAGAGGCATCAAATCCCCATTGGGTGGGAATCAGGGACCAGGCCTGGGCCCACGCGTCCTGGATTGTCGCGGCGAGCGGAAGCGCTCCACCACCAATGAGCGCCGTGGAACCCCACCATGGACCGAACACGGCGCCGGCAACCGCCACCAGCGCCAAGACCAGCCACGGCAGTTGTGGCAGAGTCCGTGGCGAGGGTTCAGCCCCCTCTTGTTCTTCTCGCTTTGCCCATTTTTCCTCCCGCGCAATGGCCCGCTTTTTCGCGACATCACGAGAGCCCATCCGCAGGGCGTCAATGGCCTCCCACGAGGTAGTGCGGGCGTCATTGAGCTTTTTCCGGGCACTCAGGACGGAAGGAAGCTGAACCAGGACAGCCAGTGCAGCTGACACTTCGGAGAACATCCGGTCGGGTCGTTTCGCTACCAATTGGCCCGCAGCGCGGATGACCGACCAGGGAAGCATCGCCAACAGAAGCGGAAGAAAGGCCCACAACGGGGTGTAGACAAGCCTTCGATACAGCCAGGCTCGGAGAGATAGGTAATCATGTGTGGCACCGGGGAGTTTCTTTCCCGCGTTCCAGTCCGCAGAACTCGATTCCACATCCACCACAGCTCGAGGGACAACGACAATGCGGTGTCCTTGTAGTCTCACCCGCACGCAGAGATCGAGGCCCGCATCGAGGCCTGGCAACGCCTCGTCAAAACCCCCCGTCAATCGCAGGGTGTCAGCATGTATCAACATTCCGGCTTCGCCCACCGCAAGCACATCGCTCAGGCGGTCATATTGCGCCTGATCCAGTTCGCGCTCCGCCAAAGCTACTCGTTGCCCCATCGGGGTCAACGTCTCCCCCAGTTCGCGCAGAAACCCTGGACGATCAGAAAGCCGCTGCTTAGGGCCCGCCACCCGGATAGAGGGAGCTCCATCAACGCTCGCCGCAAGATAACCCAGAGCAGAGGGTCTGGCAACGATGTCATCCCGAAGTAGCCACAACCAACGGTCAGATTCGATTGTCCCTTCGCCGGGGTGAAGGTGATCGAGTGCCCCCTGTATCGCGAGAGGAAAACTTGTCCTCGGGGGTAGAACGAGCGTTTCTACCGGAAACGGGAGGCTCTCAAAGCCCTGAGAAAACTCATCGGCCACAGACCGATCCCCAGTCAGATCAGCGACGAGAAGGCTTTCTGGCGGGAGGGTTTGTTCCTTCAAGCCTTCCAGCGCGCGAGAAAGTTGTTCGCCACCTCTGCGAACAACCAGAACCGCATCGATGCGAGAGCGCATCAGAACCGGCTAGGCGCGTCTGCGCAGACGGCGCCGCTCACGCTCGGAGAGGCCACCCCAAATGCCAAAGCGCTCGTCGTTGGAGAGAGCGTATTCCAGACATTCGGCTTTCACCTCGCACTGGCCACAAATCTTCTTGGCGTCCCTGGTGGAGCCACCTTTTTCGGGGAAAAACGCTTCAGGGTCCGTTTGAGCGCACAGCGCATCGGCTTGCCAGGAAAGGGCACCCTCGTCGTCTTCAACGCGTCGCACACCGGGAACGCCCAGAGCGACGGGGTCAACGAACCAGTTATCGGGAACGGAATTCCGATACTCGCTCACTAGGGCTCCTTTACCGCCGTCAACCGGCCTGCGACATGTGGTTGACCCCAATTACACCGCTGTAATTCGCTCCCGTCAAGTCCGGGCGTGTCGAACACTCAGGTGAGCGTTTAGGTTGACTGGTCTCACGCTACAAAAGGGGGCCCAGAGCATCAGCAAGAATCTGAGATGACCTCACCCAGCCAGCCCTTAATTCGACGAGTCTCTTCGCCCGCGAGGTGACTGCTAATACTTCCTCTGGTGGTGAAGATAAGAATTTTTCAAGAGCCATAACCAGGCCGGCGGAATCCCCCACGGCAAAAGACCATCCGGTAATTCCTTCGCTGATCCATTCGGCGGACCCAGGGGTTAAGGAGCACACGACGGGGGTTCCTTGCGACATTGCCTCCATGACCGTGACGGAGGTTCCATCGGTTTTAGGGGTGACCACAACAGCATCCGCGGCCTGTAAGAGGGAGGAGAAAGCATCAGGGCTTTGCAGTGGAACCCAGCGCACGAAATCATTGATTCCCCGGTGCGTGATCGCCTCTTTAGCCTCAGGTACGCCAGAACCCGACTCCACTAAGACAGCGACCACCTGAGGGTGGGAAGACACAATCTCGGCAAGCGCCGCTACGAAAACCATCGGGTCATAATGTGGCTCGAGAGACCTGGGATAGAGCAAAAGGGTTTGGTCCTGTCCCACACCCACTTGCTCTCGAACGCTGGCAGCAGACTTCGGTGGGATATCTGGCCGGTGATTCTCTGGTCCCCAGGGGACACGGATAATCGCCGATTCCCTCATTCCCAGGGCAATCAGGGCATTCTCCGTGGCGTAATTGTCGGTAACGACAGCGTGCATCCCTTCGAGTGCTTCCGAAAGGCTCGCTCTCACCGCGGAAGAACCCGCTGCACTGACCATGACATCGGTTGCCCACGAAATCCCCACATGGGAATAGTCCCCGCCTGAAAGGGGGATACTGACGCTATCTAGTGGCCCAGAAATTACTAAGTCTGCGCCTTTGAGGTAGTCCCGAACCGCACTCCACCCAGAAAAAGTCTTTCCGGAATCGCGAACGCTGATTTCGCCCGCATCATCCAAGGCGAGAGAAAGAAGTTCATAAGAATCGCTTAGTCCAGCGAATAGGCGGTCAAACCTGGCGCCATGAGCATCCGCCCTGTCGGTGACAAACACCCATCTCTTGGCTGACACGGTCAGGACAGGTGCTCTCGGGTGACCATCTCATGGAACTCGACATCTTTGATCAAAGTTTTCCCCACCACGTCCTCAAGGTGGTCAGGAGTGATGATTCCTGGCGTTGCTGGCCGCAATGCCACCAGATGCTCTGCAGCAATAGGGGTGCCTGCCTTCAGTGGGCCGGCAAAACGGAGGCCACGTCGCTGGATGACGACCGTTTCCTTTTCATTCTCCGCCACAACTTTTAGGCCGCTTCCAAGTGCTGCCTCCAATTCGCGCGTGCGCTCGACCATCTCGCGCCAGCTCACCGGGGTCATCGAAAAGTGATGGTCGGGGCCCACTTGAGTAATGTCGTTGGTGAAGTGCTTCTCCACCACCCTGGCCCCCAAAGCAACGGCTCCCAACACGGTCACATCGCCGTGGGTATGATCCGAGAGACCCAACAGGGCATCCGGGTATCGCTCTCGATAGGTGTTCAACACGTTGAGATGGATGTGGTTCATGTTCTCCGAAACACCCGTGTAATTGGTGTTGCACTGCATGACGGAATACGAAACCCCGTGGCGGGCAATAGTCGCCACCGCGTTATCGACTTCTTCCAGTGTTGCCGCCCCCGTAGCGAGAATCACGGGTTTCCCCTTGGAAGCAATATGGTCAACTGCTTCGAGCCAGGTGATGTCGCCCGATCCAATCTTGTATGCGGGAACAAATTCATCGACGAAGTCAATCGCTTCGATGTCATAGGGGCTAGTGAAGAAATCGATACCGATTGCCTTCGCGTGATCGGCGAGGGGTTTGGTCCATTCCCACGGAAGAGACGCGTCTTGATACACCTCGTAGACACTTTTACTCCAGCTGGACTGGTGTGACTGCTGCCCGCCGAGTTCCCGAAACCCTTTGTCGCTGACGATATGGTCGGCCCGAAAATGCTGGAACTTTGCCGCATCAGCACCGGCAGATGCCGCCAGCGTCATCAACTCGAGCGCGCGCTCCAAGTTCCCATCGTGATTAGCGGCAATATCCGCGATGAAATACGTGGGGTGTTCTGCTCCCAAAGTTTTCGAGCCTATTTTCATACCCACCTATTTCTGTTCCGTACCCATGCCACCAAAGTAATCCATGACTGCTTGTCGCTCCGCGAGTGCTCGGGCGATTCCTTGGATAGTGGAAGGAATAGGATGGCCGAGTAATTCGTGCAGTTTTATCACCGACAAACCCAGGTTATGCCCCCGGTTGCCGAGCATCGACTGATCCTCCAGTAGGCCCTGGTGGACAAGCGACACATCGCCTCGAAGCGCCTGTGCAACAGCAACACCGAAGTCATATTTGGACAGTGGTGTGCTGGAGGTGAGATGGATGAGCCCGGTGGCTTCTTTCTTCACTGCTTCGACAAGAAGCTCGAAAAGGTCCCCCATATACAGACTCGACACGATGTAGTCACTAAACCCCGTCATCGCCGTGCCTGTTTCTATTCCTCGCGCAAAGAAATCGAGAATGCCCTTTTCACCGCTCTGTGACCAGCCAAAGAAGTTCGTCCGAAACACCAGAGCTTGCGAATTGGCGGCGAGAACAGCCTGCTCACCCTGAAGTTTGGTTTGCCCGTACACGCTTTGAGGCGAAGCAACATCGCCCTCCCCATAGGGCTCATTGCTTTTTCCATCAAACACCGCATCAGTAGAAAAGTGAACAAATCGGGCTGAATTTTCACCCGCGACCGCTGCCCAGAGCGCAGGGAGCTCCATATTGAGCAGGCGCGCTTCTTCAGGTTTTTCTTCACACGCTTCATGGTTCGCCAGAGCAACACAGTTGATGATGACATCCCAGTCACCCGCTCGAATCAATGGGGGAACATCGTCTAGCCCTTTGATGGGAGCCACCGATGGATAAAACCCAACGGGCTTGCGAGAAACACCTGTCACGGCCCATCCCGCAGCATCGAGGGCAAAACCGGCATAGGAACCAAGAAAGCCTGAGGCGCCTAAGACAAGCGCTTTCACGAGGCGTTCAGCACAAATGCTCGATGGAGTGCTTCTGCCACAGCCCAGTCATCTGGTTCATCCATGTCGACACTCGCCCAATCCGGCAGAATCATCGGAATAAAGGGCTTGGCCATCATCGTCTCGCGCTCCCGCCAAATCTTTGCGGCGGCAACGTAGAACTTCCCGGCATCAAAGAACCTTTGGGGAAGATCCTGGGTTCTGGAGAACAGCGCGGAGAGATTTTCCAGAGCCATCTTCCCTCCCTCCGCCACAACGAGCGAGCGCTCGAGGGGCGAGCGATGGCGCCCCACGCTGATGACCATGTCATCAGGATGTTTGCGAGCAAGAGAAATTGCTTGATCAATCATGGAGCTTGTGATCGGAGCCGTGGGATACAGACACATCACGAGCTGTTCATCTGACACCTTCTGCTCCGCGAGAGCGTGCAGAATGACCGGAGCCGTGCCCGCCGTGTCATTGGCGAGTTCGCTGGGCCGAACAAAGGGAACATCAGCCCCACAATCGCTGCCCACCCGCGCAATTTCATCTGAGTCAGTGGACACCATCACTGCATCAACACCCGCTGCCTCAAGTGCTGCACGAATGGGCCACTGAATCATGGGTGCACCATTGAAGGGCAGGAGGTTCTTGCCAGGTATGCGAGAACTACCACCCCTGGCGGGAATCACTACCTGCACGCCGGCATTCATGACTGTCCTAGTGGGTGGCTGATGGAGCCCGATTGGCGGACTCATCACCGAAGTGAGAACTAAGCCAGCCCTGCAGTTCAGGCACCGTCATCCACTGGGAGTTTGCGTCGCTGGTGTAAAGGAAATCCTCCGGCACCCGTGTCCCGCCCTTCACCATGTCGGTTCCGGGAGACCACGTGTTGATAGTGGGAAGTATCTTGAAAAAGTCACCGTATTCGTAGGTGTTGGGAGCATCTTCAGCGCCAATCATCTGTTCATGAAGTTTTTCGCCTGGCCGAATACCCACCACTTTGGTAGGTTTCCCTGGCGCTACTGCCTCAGCGATATCGGTGATGGTCATCGAAGGAATTTTACGAACATAGATTTCCCCGCCCAACATGTCTTCAAAGGCTTCCCATACCAATTCGACACCCTGCTCAAGCGTGATCATGAACCGCGTCATTCGATCATCCGTAATGGGAAGCGACGAATCTTTGCTCGCGGCATCTCGGAAGAAAGGCAATACTGAGCCCCTGGACCCCATGACGTTGCCATAACGTACGACCGAAAAACGCGTGTCTTTGGCGCCAGCGTAGGCATTGCCCGCCACGAAAAGTTTGTCTGAAGCAAGTTTTGTTGCCCCATAGAGATTGATGGGGCTGCTCGCCTTATCGGTCGAGAGTGCAACCACTTTCGTGACCCCCTTATCGATGCACGCATCGATAAGGTTCATAGCCCCAAGGATGTTGGTCTTGACCGCTTCAAAGGGGTTGTACTCGGCGGTGGGAACAATCTTTGTCGCGGCCGCGTGAACGACATAGTCAACGCCATCCACCGCCCGATAGAGGCGGTCACGATCACGCACATCGCCAATGAAAAACCGAACCCGCTTATCGCCCTCAAAAAGCTTTGCCATTTCCCACTGCTTCATCTCGTCGCGCGAGTAAACAATGATGCGTTCGGGGTCATATTTTTCTAGCGCCATCGGCACGAAGGCGTGGCCGAAGGAACCAGTCCCTCCTGTGACAAGGATGGTGGAATTCTTCAATGACATGGCAACGCTCTCCCGGGTTCTCGAGTGCTTACTACCCTACCGAGGGCACCGGGCTAAAGGACGGCGACTGTCTTCCTGGCTTCCCAAGCCGAGGCGATCATTTCTTCGAGGGAATGAGTCATGGCCCACCCCAAATCTCGGGTGGCAAGGTCTCCCGAAGCAACAACGCGCGCGGGGTCTCCGGCTCTTCGGGCTCCCCGGGTGGGAGAGAAATCATTCCCGGTTACCAAAGCGATCGTCGACATCATGTCTGCAACCGATGTTCCCGTGCCACTGCCCAGGTTGTAGGCAGGCTCAATTGCTTCGCCCGCGGTCATCCTCTGGGCTGCTGCGACGTGAGCATGAGCTAGGTCCGCAACGTGAATGTAATCCCTGATGCAGGTCCCATCGGGAGTGTCGTAATCGCGACCAAAAATCACCGGAGCTTCGCCGCGTTCTAGTCCGGCAAACACCATCGAAAACAAGTTGTACGGGCTGACATCGGGGAGGCAGGGGCTCGCCGACCCCACCACGTTGAAGTAGCGAAGGCTTGTATGTGTGAGTCCCTTGGCTACCCCTTGGTTGCGCAATAACCATTCACCAATCACTTTCGATTCGCCATAGGGCGATGTGGGGTTGAAAGGGTGGTCTTCTTTCACGACACCGGAGGCAGCATTTCCATAGACCGACGAGGACGAAGAGAAAACGATTTTTGTGACGCTCGTTCGGTCCATCGCTTCCAACAATGACATCATGGCGACCACGTTTTGCTCGTAGGTGTGGAGCGGTTTCTCGACAGAAATGCCCGCAAACTTAAACCCGGCGACGTGTATGACACCCTCTACGTTATGACCGCGGAGGGCTCCCTCGACTAAGGCAGTATCCCGAAGGGTGCCCTCGACAACAGCCACACCATCGGGGACAAATGCTCGGACACCGGTCGAAAAATCATCAAGGACGACAACGGACTCGCCAGCTTTAACGAGCGCCTCAACAACATGCGAACCGATATATCCGGCGCCGCCGGTTACTAGCCATGTCATATCCCGAGGGTACCCGTTTTCAGGCTGTCCCCTTCTTCACGCGGGCACTCAAACGCTG
>OJAQ01000033.1_pt1 | contig 27486 bp, 26 predicted proteins | sample 1589731 | NCBI WGS metagenome assembly OJAQ01 (sample SAMN05416733, study PRJEB24817) | seawater metagenome | isolation source: Sea water | place: Canada:Atlantic | collected 2013-07 | reverse complement strand
ACTTAATCTTTATCGCAAGTTCTGTAGTTGCAGAAAATACAAAATCTTCAGCAAATAATCTCTTTCACATAGGACAAATGAATTCACATAATAAAAATTTTGCTCTTTTTTTTAAAACTAGAGATAAAGCTATTTTAGCAAGAGGGGAGGATTATAATTATGTTACAGATTTTCCTCAGGATTTATATATCTATAATTATGAAACAAAAATTTCATCACCATTAATTTCATACGAATGGTTTCCTTCACAGGCAAAACACCTCTTAGAAGGTTATGATTATCCAGTTTTTCCAGAGGACTTTGCTTATTATTTATTAAAAGATAACAACACTTTAGTCATGATTAGTGCAATTAAAAATATAAGAAAAAATTTCAAATTTGATATTGCTAATAAAAAATTAAATTCATACCCATCAAATGGTAAGTTTGATTTTATAATTTCATCAATTGCAAAAAATTGTGGACATTCAGATCTTAAGGAAAATTATAAATGTAACTACTACAAGCCTTTAATTTCTAATAATCTAATTAATTAATTTGAGTAAATGCTTCAGCAAATTTTTCTGCATTAAAAATTTGTAAATCATCTTCTTTTTCACCAAGTCCAAGAGCAATTATTGGAAGCTTATATTTTTTAGCAAGTGCTAATAAAATTCCTCCTTTTGCAGTGCCATCTAATTTTGTCATTATCAAACCAGTAAGAGGTATAATTTTATTAAACTCTTCCACTTGACTGATAACATTTTGACCAGAGGTTGCATCAAGTACCAGGATTACATCGTGAGGAGCATCTGGATCTATTTTTTTAGTCACATGGGCAATTTTTTTGTATTCTTCCATTAAATTTTTTTTATTTTGTAATCTCCCTGCCGTATCGATCAAAACATGATTAAAATCACCCTTTAATGCTTCTTCTATTGCCTTGTAGGCAACTGATGCGGGGTCAGATCCTTGAGTAGACTTTGTAATTTGTACATCAATTTTATTAGCCCAACTTTCTAATTGCTCTATAGCAGCTGCTCTAAACGTATCGCAGGCAGAAAACATAACTTTGTTACCGTTAGATTTTAAAATTTTACCAACTTTTCCAATAGTTGTTGTTTTTCCAACCCCATTAACTCCTGATACTAGGACTGCGTTGAGCTTTTCTTTTTTATTAAAAAAATTCTCATTTTCCAAAGGTTTCATTAAAGAGATTATATAGTTTTTAAGAATTAAATTTACCTCATTCATAATATCTTTTTTTGGGTCAATCTTTTCTTGACCAATAATTTTTTTAATTTCTTCAGCTGCAACAAGACCAACATCTGATTGAATTAAATATTCTTCAATTTGATCTAATGTTTTGTCATCTATTTCTTTTTTTACAATTATATCTCTTAAACCAGATGTAAATGCAGAAGCACTTTTTTTAAAACCAATTTTAAATTTATCAAAAATTCCCATTATAATTTAATATCAATATTTTTGATATCAGACACAGGTCCTTTCATATGAATGCTATTTTTCTCATCAATAGAAATTGTTAAATTACCTAATGCAAATTCTATATCAGTGGTTTTTTCTACTAGATTATTAATATTAGCTGCAACAGCCGTTGCACAAGCTGCAGTACCACAAGCCTTGGTAAGTCCAGCTCCTCTTTCCCAAACTTTTACTTTTATTAAATTTTTATTCACAACTTTAGCCAGGGTTACATTGCATTTTTCTGGAAACAGTTGATGATTTTCAATTTTTGGACCAATACTTTGTAAGTCAAATGCTTCAATATCGTCTACAAAAAAAATTATGTGTGGATTGCCTACATTTATGGCTGTTCCACCAATATGTTTGGTGTTATTTCTATCTACAATTTCAATTTTTAAGTCTTGTGTATCTAGTTGCTTATTTAAAGGAATCTCTTGCCAATTAACTTTTGGTATACCGATTTCAGTCTCAACTAAATTATTTCCTAAAATTTTTGATTTTAGAGGGCCAGAAGCTGTTAAGAGTGTTATTTCCTTTTTACCACTTTCTTTTGATAAAAGATCTGCCACACACCTAGTACCATTTCCACAGGCACCAGATGCACTTCCATCTGAATTATAGAATTCTACATCTGCATCTATTTCTTTATTTTTCTTAATTAGAATGAGTTGATCACATCCAATGAAACTACGATCACATACTTTAATTATTTGATCTTTGTTTAAATTGAAGTCCTGGCTTCTTTGATCAATAATTACAAAATCATTGCCCAAACCATCCATTTTAAATGCTTTAATATCCATATGTAGATATTTAACTTATTTATTGACTTTTTGAACCTCTATTATAGGTTGTCTTCGTTTCCACAAAAACGTTAAATTTGTGGTGTCTTTGGAGACAAAGAGATCAACACTAGTCAGCGATATTCGCCCACTAGTGCGAAACTGCTGTGCGTAATAAATATGTTTGAAAACTTAACAAATAAATTCGAAGAAATTTTTTCTTCTTTAAAAAAAGCAGCTTCACTTGATGAGAATCAAGTAGATGAAGGCCTAAGAAGTATTAGACAGGCTTTATTAGAAGCCGATGTGTCTCTAGATGTAACTAAAGATTTTATAGAAAAAGTTAAGCCAAAGGTTATGGGTCAAGAAATAATTAGATCAACCTCTCCAGGAGATATGGTTGTTAAAATTGTTTATGATGAACTAGTAAGCCTTTTAGGTGAAAGCAACACAGATATTAATTTAAATGCAGTTCCACCAGTTCCAATGATGCTGGTAGGTCTTCAAGGTTCTGGTAAAACTACAACAACAGCAAAATTAGCCAAATATTTAGAAAAAAATAAAAAGAAAAAAATAATGATGGTCAGTCTTGATGTGTATAGGCCAGCTGCACAAGAACAACTAAGATCATTAGGAGAGCAAAATGATATTTTAACACTACCTATTATTGAAGGGCAGCTACCAGCAGATATTTGTAGAAGAGCAGTTAGTGCTGCAAACCTAAATGGTGCAGAGATTATATTATTTGATACAGCAGGCAGAACACAAATAGACCTTCAGATGATGAGTGAGATTAAACAAATAGAAAGTATAATTAACCCAACGGAAGTATTTTTAGTTGCAGATTCTTTAACAGGACAAGTTGCTGCAGAAGTGGCAAAAGAATTTAAGAATACTGTAAATTTGACAGGTATTGTTTTAACAAGAGCTGATGGTGATGCAAGAGGTGGTGCGGCCCTTAGTATGAAATATGTTTCTCAAGTGCCAATTAAGTTTTTAGGGGTAGGAGAAAAAATAGAAAATTTAGAGGTTTTTCACCCAGATAGAATAGCTAATAGAATATTAGGTATGGGAGACATCGTTTCTCTTGTCGAAAAAGCTGCAGAAGATCTTGGTGAAGAGAATATAAAAAAAGCAGAAGAGAATTTAAAAAAAGGACAATTCTCTATGGAAGATTATTTAACACAGCTTAGACAAATGAAAAAAATGGGAGGCATAGAAGGAATTATGTCGTTTATGCCAGGTGTTTCTAAAATGAAATCACAAATGGATGCTTCGGGAATTGATGAAAGCGTTATTACTAAAAATGAAGCAATCATTTTATCTATGACAAAAAAAGAAAGAGGAAATCCTAAAATCATTGATGGTTCTAGGAAAAAAAGAATTGCTAATGGCTCTGGAACAGATGCGGCCACTATCAATAAATTGCTTAAGCAATTTAAAATGATGTCTGAAATGATGAAGAAGATGTCAAAAGGAAACCTGAAGGGTATGTCTGATAAAGGAATACCTCCAGAGCTACTAAATCAACTTAAATAAAAAAAGGAAAAAAAATGATAAAAATAAGACTATCAAGAGGTGGAACAAAGAAAAGACCAGTATACAAAGTAGTTATAGCCGACAGTCGTCGTGCAAGAGATGGAAGATTTATTGAGAAGGTAGGATTCTTTAATCCTCTTTTACCAAAAGATAAAAAAGAAAGAGTAGGACTAGAAGCAGAAAGAATTAAATATTGGTTAGGTCAAGGTGCTCAACCAACTACTAGAGTTGCAAGAATTTTAGGTGAAAATGGTATTATAGCAATGCCTGCAAACGGTAGTAATCCAAATAAAGCTATTCCTAAAAAAGAAAGAAAAAAAGAAGGAGACGAAGCAGCTCCAGCAGCAGCTCCAACTCCAGCAGCAGAAGCTCCAAAGGAAGAAGCTCCTAAAGCAGAAGCTCCAAAGGAAGAAGCTAAATAGTTGGATTCATGTGGCAAGCTCAGATATTCACACTCTATCCTGATTTTTTTCCTGGCCCTTTAAATAAAGGGCTATATGGAAAAGCTTTAACAAATAAAATTTGGGATTTAAAAGTTGTAAATATTAGAGAGGCCGCTGAGGATAAACACAAAACAGTAGATGATACTCCTTTTGGAGGTGGATCTGGAATGTTATTGAAAGCTGACATCTTAGCAAAATCTCTTGATGAAAATAAAAAAGAAGGTGAAAGAATTTTTTATTTATCACCAAAAGGAAAAAAGCTTGATCAGAAATTGGCACTAGAACTATCTAAAGAAAAATCCATTAGTTTAATTTGTGGTCATTTTGAAGGTGTTGATGAAAGATTATTATCTACAAGGAATATAGAAGAACTTAGCATAGGAGATTTTATTTTATCTGGAGGTGAAACTGCAGCATTTGTTGTGTTGGATAGTGTTCTTAGGTTGCTTCCAGGTGTCTTGGGAAATGAACATTCAAAGACTGATGAGAGTTTTGAGAACGGGCTTTTGGAGTACCCCCAATACACAAAACCTCAAATTTGGGAGGAAAAAAGTGTTCCAGAAGTGTTATTATCAGGAGATCACAACAAAATTAAAGACTGGCGTTTATCACAATCAGAGGCTATAACACGCGTCCGAAGACCAGATTTGTGGGAAAAATATAAGAAAAACTAACTTAATAAATACTACTATGAAAACAATTGAAGAAATAAACCAACATAACGTTAAAAAAATACTAGCTGAGAAGAAAATTCCAGATTTTTTTCCAGGAGATATAGTAAAAGTTGGTGTTAGAATTACAGAAGGTAAAAAAGATAGAATTCAATATTTTGAAGGTGTGTGTATTGCTAGAAAAAATAGAGATTTAAACTCTTCGTTTACAGTTAGAAAAATATCATTTGGTGAAGGTGTTGAGAGAACATTCCCACTATATGGAACATTAATTGATTCAATTACTGTTATTAGACATGGAAAAGTTAGAAGAGCAAAATTATATTACTTAAGAGATAGAACTGGTAAATCAGCTAGAATTGCTGAAAGGATTAGAAAAAAAATTGGTATAGAAGTTGATGTTAAACCAGAAACGGTAACTGAAGAAACTTTAGCACCAGTAGCAGTAGAAGCAGAAAAACAAGCAGAGGTTCAAGCAGAACCTGAAAAACAACCAGAAGTTCAAGTAGAACCTAAAACAGAAAAATCAGAAGAAAAAAAATAATTTTTTTTTCAATGCCTTTAACTCTTTACGATAAAATTTGGAACGATCACTTAGTAGATCAGCAAGATGATGGTACAGCATTATTATTTGTTGATCGACATTTAGTTCATGAAGTGACAAGCCCACAAGCTTTTGAAGGATTAAGAAACTCTAATAGAAAAGTTAGACAACCTGGCTTAACTCTAGCAGTAGCAGACCATAATGTTCCAACTACCGATAGATCTAAAGGAATAGAAGATGCAGAATCTAAAATTCAAGTAGATACCTTAGAAAGTAATTGTAAAGAATTTGGAGTTCAGTATTTAGGAATGAATGATAAGAGACAAGGAATTGTTCATATCATTGGTCCAGAACAAGGTTTTACACAACCTGGAACAGTAATTGTTTGTGGAGACAGTCACACAGCAACACATGGTGCATTTGGTGCTTTGGCATTTGGAATTGGCACTTCCGAAGTAGAACATGTCCTAGCAACACAAACATTGGTTCAAAAAAAAGCAAAGAATTTTAGAATTAATGTTAATGGAAAACTTCCAATTGGTGTTACCTCTAAAGATGTAATCTTACAAATTATAGGAAACATTGGAACTGCAGGAGGAACAGGGTCAGTTATTGAATATGCTGGTAGCCTGATTTCGTCATTAAGCGTAGAGCAACGAATGACAATTTGTAATATGACTATTGAGGGAGGAGCAAGAGCAGGATTAATTGCTCCAGATGAAAAAATATTTGAATATTTAAAAGGTAAACCGATGTCTCCAAAAAATGAAAATTGGGATAAGGCTATGAAATATTGGGAAAATTTAAAAACTGATGATGGAGCTAAATTTGATAAAGAAATAGATTTAGTAGCAGAAGATATTTTACCAATGATTACCTGGGGAACTTCTCCACAAGATGTAATCACTATAGATGGCAAAGTTCCAAATCCTAAAAATGAACAAGATGAAGACAAAAGAAACTCTTTAGAAAGGTCATTAAATTACATGGGTTTAGAGGCGGATACACTTGCTACAGATATTAAGATTGATAAGGTTTTTATAGGAAGCTGTACGAATGGTAGAATTGAAGATTTGAGAGAAGCTGCTAAAATATTAAAAGATAAAAAGAAAGCATCCCATGTTCATGCAATGGTTGTTCCAGGCTCAGGCTTAGTTAAAGAGCAGGCAGAGCAGGAAGGCCTAGATAAAATATTTATAGCTTCAGGTTTTGAATGGAGAGAGCCCGGTTGCTCAATGTGTCTTGCAATGAATGCAGATAAATTAAAACAAGGAGAAAGATGTGCTTCAACTTCAAACAGAAATTTTGAAGGAAGACAGGGTAGAGGTGGAAGAACACATTTAGTCAGCCCTGGAATGGCAGCAGCAGCTGCAATTTCTGGAAACTTAGATGATGTTAGAAAGTATCAAAACTAAAATGCAAAAATTCAATTCACTTACAAGTATCCCAGTTTATTTACCAATAGTAAATATTGATACAGATATGATTATTCCAAAACAATTTCTTAAAACAATTAAAAGAACAGGGTTAGGAAAAAACTTATTTTTTGAAATGAGGTATGATGATAATGGAAATGAAATAAAAGATTTTATTCTAAATCAAAAACCTCACAATCAATCAAAAATATTAATTGCAGGAAAAAACTTTGGCTGCGGTTCATCAAGAGAGCACGCGCCATGGGCACTTTTAGATTTTGGAATTACATGCGTGATAAGCTCTAGTTATGCTGATATTTTTTACAGTAACTGTTTCAAAAATGGAATTTTACCAATTACTTTACCAGAAGAAAAAATAAAAGAATTATCAGAATATTCAAAAAGAAAAGAAGAAATTTCAATAGACTTAAATGAAGAAAAGGTAATTTTTGGAAATAGTGAAATCAAGTTTGATATTGATCCTTTTAAGAAAAAATGTTTATTAGAAGGGCTTGATGATATTGCGCTGTCATTAGCCAAAAAAGAAAAAATCACAACCTTTGAAGAAAACTTAAAAAATAGTAAACCATGGATATTTAATGATAAAAATTAAAAAAAGAAAAATTTTACTTCTACCTGGGGATGGTATTGGACCTGAAGTTATTCAAGAAGTTAAAAAAGTTATTTTATGGTTGAATTCAAATAAATCTCTAGATTTTGAAATTGATCAAGATTTAGCTGGTGGTTGTTCTTATGATAAGCATGGAACACCAATTACGGATGAAGTTTTTTATAAAGCTTTAGAAAGTGAATTTGTTATGCTGGGTGCAGTTGGTGGACCAAAATGGGATAACTTAGATTTTTCAAAAAAACCAGAAAGAGCCTTATTGAAATTAAGAAAAGAATTAAAACTATTTGCAAATTTAAGACCTGCAATTTGTTTTGAGCAATTAGTTGATGCCTCAACCCTAAAACCAGAAATTGTATCTGGATTAGACATTATGATAGTTAGAGAATTAACAGGTGGAATTTATTTTGGTGAGCCAAGAGGAATTAAGCCAATAGAAAATGGTGAAAGAAAAGGGATTAATACCCACTCATATACAACTAGTGAAATAGTTAGAGTAGCAAAAGTAGCTTTTGATCTAGCAAGAAAGAGATCAAATAAGGTTACTTCATGTGAAAAGTCGAATGTAATGGAAGCTGGACAACTTTGGAAAGAAGAAGTCCAAGAGCTACACGACAAAGAATATAAAGATGTAGAATTAAGTCATATGCTTGCTGACAATTGTGCAATGCAATTATTAAAAAACCCAAAGCAATTTGATGTAATTGTTACTGATAATTTATTTGGAGATATGCTTTCAGATCAAGCCTCAATGTTAACTGGGTCTTTAGGTCTACTACCATCCGCTTCGCTTGGAGCAAAGAATAAAGATGGGGAAATGAGAGCAATGTATGAGCCAATTCATGGATCTGCACCAGATATAGCTGGCAAAGGTGTTGCAAACCCAATTGCATCAATTTTAAGTTTTGCAATGGCATTAAGATATTCATTAGATTTAGATAGTGAAGCTGATGCTTTAGAAAAAGCTGTGCAAGATGTCTTAAATGATGGTCTTAGAACAAAAGATATTCTTTCTGAGGGAAAAAAAGAAGTATCAACATCAGCTATGGGTGATGCGATAATTTCAAAATTGCAATAATTAAATAATTATTCTAAAGTTCTGGAATGCCAAATTATACTGCACCAGTAGAAGACATGATGTTTCTTTTTGATAAATTAAGAAATAATAAAAATTATAATGATCTTGAAAAATATAAAGAAGTTAACTCAGAATTAGTAAAAGATATTTTAGAAGAAGCAGCTAAGATTAATCAAAACTTAATATTACCATTAGCAAAATCAGGTGATGAAAATCCAACAGTTCTAGAGAATGGTGTGGTTAGAACACCACCTGGCTATAAAGAAGCCTATTCTAAATATATAGAAGATGGCTGGACTTCACTTTCTTGTGATCCAAAATATGGAGGGCAAGGAATGCCAAAAACTGTAAGTGCTTTTTTTGATGAAATGTTATCATCTGCAAGTTTATCATTTAAACTTTATAGTGAGTTAAGTATTGGTGCATATAATTGTATTTCTCATCATGCTACAGATGAAATAAAAGAAAAATATCTTCCAAAAATGGTTGAAGGAAAATGGAGTGGTACGATGTGCCTTACTGAACCAGTTTGTGGAACTGATTTAGGACTTTTAAAAACTAAAGCTATTGAGCAATCTGACGGATCTTTTAAATTAAGTGGACAGAAAATTTTTATTACTTCAGGTGATCAAGACTTAACGGAGAATATTATCCATTTAGTTATTGCAAGAGTAGCTGACTCTCCAGCAGGAACAAAAGGAATAAGCTTATTTTTAGTACCTAAGTTTGTGGTAAATGAAGATGGATCTATTGGCGCAAGAAATGGAGTTTCTACAGGTTCTATAGAAAGCAAAATGGGAATTAAAGGTTCTGCTACATGTGTATTAAACTTTGATGATGCAACTGGATATATGATTGGATTAAAGAATAAAGGGTTAAATGCAATGTTTACTATGATGAATTTAGAGAGAATTGTTGTAGGAATTCAGGGCTTAGGAATTTCTGAAATAGCCTATCAAAATTCTTTAAGTTACGCGAAAGAAAGGAAACAAGGAAAAACAAATAATACAAAATCAACTAATGGAGCAGATTTTATTATTGAGCATGCTGATATTAGAAAATCTTTGCTTAATATGAAATCTATTATTGAAGGTGAAAGAGCTTTATGTTTTTGGTTATCTCAACAAACAGAAGTTAGTCTTTATCATCCAGAAGAAAAAATAAAGCAGGAAGCGTCAGATCTTGTGTCTTTAATGACACCAGTGGTTAAAACGATGTTTAGTGATATGGGAATGGAAATAACTAGTGAGGCTATGCAGGTTCATGGTGGTTATGGGTATACAAAAGACCAAGGAATAGAACAACTATATAGAGATAATAGAATCACCCCCATTTATGAAGGAACAAACTCAATCCAAGCAGCAGATTTAGTTTTTAGAAAGTTGGTAAATAAAAATGGCGATATAATTAATAAGTATTTAGAATTGATTAAGAATGATTGCAGTATTGAAAATGAAAAATTAAAACCTTTCATAAAAGAGCTAAAAATACATCTAGAGATCTTATCTACCTTTACTGATTGGATTAAAGAAAAGGTTCAAAACTCAAAAGATGATGCAAGTGCAGCATGCAATGACTATTTAAAAGCATTGGGGTTTGTGTCTATAGCACATGCGTGGATAAAAGTTTTAGAGGTAAGTTTTAAAGATTATGAACAAAACAAAGACTTTTATGAGGATAAAATTCAAACAGCAAATTTTTATTTTAAAAGAGTTTTACCAAGAGCCGAAAGTCATTTTAAAACTGCCACATCGGGAAGTGATTATATAATGAATTTTAAATTCAGTTAATATGAGTCATTACAATACAAATTTAGATAAAAATGAGGCTAATTATGTTCCTCTTTCTCCTTTAACATTTTTAGAAAGAACTAAAGATATATATCCAAATTATGAAGCTTTAGTTTATGAAAGTAGATCGTACACCTGGGGAGAGGTTTATAAAAGATGTGTTAAGTTTGCCAGCGCACTAGATAAATTGGGTGTAAAAACTGGAGATACAGTTTCTATAATGGCTTTCAACACACCAGAAATTTTTGAAGCACATTATTCAATACCAATGGTAGGAGCGGTAATTAATGCAATCAACACAAGACTAGACCCTAATACAGTAAGTTATATTTTACAGCATAGTGATGCAAAGGTTTTAATTGTAGATAGACAATTTCATGATGTAATTGAGAAGGCTTTAAAGAATGTTAAAAATAAAATTACAATTATTGATATTGACGACCAAGACATAGATACAAGTTCTTTCAAAAAAATAGGAGAACTTGAATATGAAAGTTTTTTAAATACAGGTGATGAAAATTATGAATGGAAAAAACCAAAAGATGAATGGGAAGCAATTTCATTAGGGTACACCTCAGGAACCACTGGAAGCCCAAAAGGAGTAGTTTATCATCACAGAGGCTCATATTTGATGTCAACTGGCAGTGCCACAGCCTGGAATATGCCTAACAAACTAAATTTTTTATGTGTTGTGCCAATGTTCCATTGTAATGGCTGGTGCTATCCTTGGACACTAGCAATGCTACATGCAAGAGTAATTTGTTTAAGAAACATCGATGTAAAAAAGATGTTTGAATTAATTGATAAATATGAAGTAACTCATTTTGGGGGAGCCCCAATAGTATTAAATATGATTGTTAATGCTCCAAAAGAAGATCAAAAATCTTTAAAAAGAAAAGTAAATGTTTTGACTGCAGGTGCACCGCCACCAAGCATCATCTTTGAAAAAATGGAAAACCTTGGCTTTGAAGTGATGCACGTTTATGGATTAACGGAAACTTATGGTCATATGTTGCAGTGTGCATGGAATGAAGATTGGAATTCTTTAGAAAAAGATAAAAAGAATGAAATCAAAGCAAGGCAAGGTGTAAGGTACCCAAACACAGAGGGTGCTATTGTAATGGATCCAGAAACAATGAAGCCAGTGCCCAAAGATGGAAAGACTATGGGTGAAATTATGATTAGAGGAAATATCGTAATGAAAGGTTACTACAAAGATAAAGAAGCAACAGATAGGTCAATGGCAGGTGGATGGTTTCATTCAGGAGATTTAGCTGTGACCCATCCTGACGGATATATTAAAATTCAAGATAGATCTAAAGATATTATTATTTCTGGAGGAGAAAATATTTCTTCAATAGAAATTGAAAATGCAATTGCAAAACACCCTTCAGTTTCTTTAGCAGCTGTAGTTGCTAAGCCAGATGAAAAATGGGGAGAAACACCTTGTGCTTTTGTTGAATTAATTAAAGATAAGCCAGCAACAGAAAAAGAAATAATAGATTTTTGCAAAGAAACGTTGGCAGGATTTAAACTTCCTAAAAATGTTATTTTTTGTGATTTACCAAAAACTTCAACAGGAAAAATACAAAAATTTGAACTTAGAAAAAAAATCAAGGATCAAAGTTGATTTTTCAAGTAGACAATAAAAATGTCTTTGTATCAGATTCAGGTCAAGGTATTGATAAAAAAAAACACACAATAGTTTTACTTCATGGAAGTGGTCTCTCACATATTGTTTGGTCTTTAACAGAGCAGTATTTATCAAATCAAAATTATAATGTTTTAGCAATTGATTTACCTGGTCATGGAAATTCTGAGGGTGATTGTTTAAAATCAATAGAAGAAATTTCAGATTGGTTAGAAAAAGTTTTTAAAGAACTTAATGTTTCTGAATTAACAATAATAGGTCATTCCCAAGGGTGTTTGGAAGCATTAGAATATTATTCAAGATATTCAAAAAGAGTTAAAAATTTAATATTTGTTGGTGGTTCCTATAGAATGCCTGTTAATCAAGATTTAATAGATCTTGCTGAGAGTGGAGATGATAAAGCAGTTAAATTAATGATGAAATGGAGCTATGAAAACTCTAAAAAGTTTATTGGAGGTAATCCTGTAGAAAAAATTATTAATTCTCCAAGAGATATTAGGGAGGTTTTAGCCATTGATCTTGTAGCTTGTAATAATTATAAAAATGGATCTGAGGCTTTAAAATCAATCAAGTGTCCCACATTATTTATTTTTGGTGAACTAGATAAGATGGTTAACCTTGAAAAAGGCAAGAAATTTGCTGAACTTATTACTAATTCAAAAACTCATATAATAAAAGAATGTGGACATATGATTATGTTTGAAAAAGCTTTTGAAATGAGAGAAAAGATCTCTGAATTTTTAAAAAAATGAAAAACTTTTCAATAGCAAAATCTAGAAGATTAAGAAGTACTCCTTATACTGCAAGAATAGAGAAACAAGGGGTTACAGCATACACAATTTATAATCATATGCTGTTACCTGCTGCATTTGGATCAATAGAAAATAGCTACAAACATTTAAAAGAGCATGTTCAAGTATGGGATGTTGCTGCAGAAAGACAAGTAGAAATATCAGGAAAAGACTCTGCAGAATTAGTACAATTGATGACATGTAGAGATTTATCAAAATCTAAAATTGGGAGATGTTATTATTGTCCAATAATAGATGAAAATGGAAATTTAGTTAATGATCCAGTTGTTCTAAAGCTGGATGAAAATAGATGGTGGCTATCAATAGCAGACTCGGATGTAATTTTTTTTGCCAAAGGTTTAGCGTCTGGACATAAATTTGATGTTAAAATTATAGAACCAGTGGTGGATATAATGGCAATACAGGGTCCGAAATCATTTGCATTAATGGAAAAAGTTTTTGGAAAAAAAATTACTGAACTAAAATTCTTTGGATTTGATTATTTCGATTTTGAAGGGACAAAGCATCTTATAGCAAGGTCAGGATGGTCTAAGCAAGGTGGATATGAAGTTTATGTTCAAAATACAGAGTCAGGACAAAAATTATATGACTATCTTTTTGAAGTTGGAAAAGAATTTAATGTAGGACCTGGGTGTCCAAACTTAATAGAGAGAATTGAGAGTGCATTACTATCTTATGGAAATGATTTTGATAACAATGATAATCCATTTGAATGTGGTTTTGATCAATATGTTAGTTTGGATAGTGATATAAATTTTTTAGGAAAAGATAAATTAAAAGAAGTTAAATCAAAAGGAGCCCAAAAGAAGTTAATGGGTATTAAAATTGATATAAAAGAAATTAGTCTCACAGGATCAAAAAATTTATATGATGAGAAAAATAATATAATTGGTGAATTAAGATCGGCTTGTTATTCACCTCATTTTCAAATGGTTATTGGAATAGCAATGATCCAGAAGTCCTACTGGGAAGTATCTCAAACCTTTAAAATTCAAATAAATGACAGCACTTTTCGTGGAAAAGTTTGCGATTTACCCTTCATCTAGTATAAAAGCCTAATAACATCATGAATATAGCAATTGTAGGAGCCACAGGTAATGTTGGAAGAAAAATTCTCGAAGTTCTAGAGAGAAAAAAACTTCCTATAAAGGAACTATTTTTAGTTGCTTCACCAAGAAGTGCTGGTCAAAAAATAAATTTTAGTGGCAAAGAACATGAGGTCTTTAACCTTGAAACATTTGATTTTTCAAAAATTCAAATTACTTTCTTTGCAGCAGGTGGAAAAATTTCAGAACAATATGCTTTAAAAGCAGCAAAGCACTCAATAGTTATAGATAATTCTAGTTTTTTTAGAATGGATCCTGATGTGCCATTAATTGTTCCACAAGTAAATCCAGAAGCAATTAAGAGTATGAAAAAAAATATAATTGCTAACCCTAATTGCTCAACAGCTCAGTTAGTAATTGCTCTTAAACCGTTACATGACTTATTCAATATTGTACGAATAGTTGTTTCGACATATCAGTCTGTTTCAGGTGGTGGCAAAGACCCTATGAATGAACTAATAGAGCAAACTAAATCATCTCTAGAAAATAAAGAAATTAAATCTAGAAATTTTACTAAACAAATAGCTTTTAATGCCATTCCTCAAATCGATGTTTTTGCAGATGATGGCTATACTAAAGAAGAATTAAAAATGACCAACGAAACTAAAAAAATTCTTGGTGACAAAATAGAATTAACAGCAACATGTGTAAGAATTCCAGTTATGGTTTCTCATGCGGAGTCAGTAAATATTCAATTTGAAAAATCATTTTCTTTAGAAAAAGTTAGAGACACTCTTAGTAAAGCAGAGGGCTGTAAAGTTTATGATAAAAGAGAAGATGGAGGATATAGTACTCCAATTGAAGCAGAAGGTAGAGACGAAACTTATATCTCAAGAATAAGAGAAGATAAAACTAACAAGAATTCATTAAACCTATGGATTGTTTCTGATAATTTACTTAGAGGAGCGGCATTGAATGCTGTTGAAATTGCAGAAACTTTAATTAAAAATAATCTTAATGGAAAATAATAATCCTTTATCACCACATATTCAGATCTACAGATGGCACATATCTTCTTTAGTATCTATTTCACATAGAATTACAGGAATAATAAATATAGCTGCCATAACAATAATTTGTTTTTGGATTGCATCCTTACTACTAGGTGAAAATAGTTATGAGTTTACTAAGGTATTTTTAAATTCTATTTTAGGAAAATTCATAATTTTAGGTTTAACATGGTCATTTAGTTTCCAGATATTAAGTGAAATAAGACATTTAATTATGGACCTAGGATATGGGTTTGAATTAAAAGTAACAAAGATAACAGGATTAATCGTGATCATTGGTTCATTTTTTTTAACAATTTTAATTTATTTAATTGGAAAGCAATTTATTTAGCATGAATAACGTGACTAAAAAATGGCTATTGATGAGAGTAAGCTCTGTGGTGTTGATACCATTAATGACATGGTTTATTTTAAATTTAGTTTCAGTTTTCAATAAAGATTATGTTGATATTGTTAATTTTTTTTCAAATCAGCCATCTAAAATTTTAGTTTCTTTGTTGTTAGTTTTTGCCTATTTTTTTTCAGCTTTAAGTATTAGTGAGGTATTTGAAGACTATATACAGGATGAAAAAATCAAAAATGTCGCAAACAAAGCACTCAATATTTTTGCTATACTAGTTCCATTAATCACAATAATTGTAATATTTAATTTAAACTAATGAGCTCATATAAAATAATAGACCATGAATATGATGTTATCGTACTTGGTGCGGGAGGCTCAGGCTTAAGAGCTGCTGTTGGTTTAAGTGAAGCTGGTTTAAAGACAGCCTGTATTTCAAAAGTATTTCCAACAAGAAGTCATACCTCTGCTGCTCAAGGAGGAATTTCTGCATCTTTAGGGAATATGGGCGAAGATGATTGGCGTTGGCATATGTATGATACTGTCAAAGGTGCTGACTGGTTAGGTGACCAAGATAGTATCGAGTATCTTTGTAAAGAAGCTCCAGCAGCTGTTATAGAATTAGAAAAATATGGAGTTCCATTTAGTAGAACTGATGATGGTAAAATTTACCAAAGACCTTTTGGTGGAATGACAAAAAATTATGGTAATGGAATTGTTCAAAGAACATGCGCAGCCGCAGATAGAACTGGACATGCAATACTTCATACCCTTTATGGACAAGCTTTAAAACATAACACTGAATTTTTTATTGAATACTTCGCTCTAGATTTATTAATGAAAGATGGTGAATGCAAAGGTCTTATTGCTTGGAATTTAAATGATGGAACAATTCATAGATTTAGAGCTCATAGTACAATAATTGCAACAGGTGGTTATGGAAAAGCTTATTATTCTGCAACTTCAGCACACACTTGTACTGGAGATGGAAATGCAATGGTTTTAAGAGCAGGTTTACCATTACAAGATATGGAATTTGTACAATTTCACCCGACAGGAATTTATGGACATGGAACTTTAATTTCTGAAGGTGTTAGAGGAGAAGGTGGCTATTTAGTTAATTCAAAAGGTGAAAGATTTATGGAGCGTTATGCACCAAAAGCTAAAGACTTAGCATCTAGAGATGTAGTAAGTAGATCAATGTCAATTGAGATTAATGAAGGAAGAGGTGTGGGTAAAGAACAGGATCATGTTCACTTACACTTAAGTCATTTAGACAAAAGTATTATTGAAAGTAGACTTCCAGGAATAACGGAAGCAGCAAGATTATTTGCAAATGTTGATGTAACTAAAGAGCCAATACCAGTAGTGCCCACTGTTCATTACAATATGGGAGGTATCCCAACAAACTATAAAGCTGAAGTATTAACAGGCAATGATTCTGAAACAGTTCCAGGATTAATGGCAATTGGTGAGGCTGCCTGCGTTTCTGTTCATGGAGCGAATAGATTGGGGTCTAATTCTTTAATTGACCTAGTTGTATTTGGAAGAGCCGCAGCTAGAAGAGCTGCAGAACTTGTAAAACCAGGAACTCCACACGAGGATATAGGAGAGACTGAAACAGAAAAATGCTTAGAAAGATTTGATAAATTAAGAAACTCTAATGGTGAAAACAGTACTGCAGAACTTAGACTTTCAATGCAAAAAACTATGCAATCAAAGTGTGCTGTTTTTAGAACAGAAAAAACACTTAAAGAGGGTGTTGATGATATTAGAAAAGCATACGATGGAATGGAATCAATTTCTGTAAAAGATAAGTCACTTGTTTTTAACACCGATTTAGTGGAAACATTGGAGTTTGATAATTTGATAAGACAAGCAATTACAACAGTGGATTCTGCTTATAATAGACAAGAGAGCAGAGGTGCACATGCAAGAGAAGATTTCCCAAAAAGAGATGATGAAAAATTTATGCAACACACTATAGCTTGGTGTAATGGAAAAGATTCAAAAATTGGCTATAGACCAGTTACTAAATCGACTTTAACAAATGAAGTTCAATACTTTCCACCACAAGAAAGAGTTTACTAGTGGTTCAAATAAATTTACCTAAAAATTCAGAAGTTCAAAAAGGTATCTATTATCAAGATAAAACTGGATCAAAAAATATCAGAAAAGTAAATGTTTATAGATGGGATCCCTCAAATGGAGAAAACCCAAGAGTGGATACTTATGAAGTTGATATGGATAACTGCCCTTCAAAAGTATTGGATATTTTAAATAAGATTAAAAACGAAATTGACCCATCATTGGCTTATCGTAGATCTTGTGCACATGGTGTTTGTGGATCTTGTGCAATGAATATGGATGGGAAAAATGGTTTAGCATGCACAAAACCTCATTCAGAAATTGAAGGAGATATAAATATTTATCCACTACCTCATCTAAAAGTTAAAAAAGATTTAATTGGGGACTTAAGTGGATTGTACAAACAATATGAATCAATTGAGCCTTGGTTGAAAACAAATACAAAAGTTGAAACTACAGAAATTATTCAATCTCAAAAAGATAGAAAAAAATTAGATGGTGCATATGAATGTATCATGTGTGCATGTTGTTCCACTTCTTGCCCAAGCTATTGGTGGAATGAGGATAAATTTTTAGGTCCTGCAGTTTTGCTTCAAGCTTATAGGTGGATAGTAGATAGTAGAGATGATGAAAGAAAAGAAAGATTAAAAAAAGTAGCTGATGAACTTAAGCTGTATAGATGTCATACTATTATGAATTGTACAAATTCTTGTCCAAAAGGATTAAATCCAGCAAAAGCCATAGCTGAATTAAAAAAAATGTTAGTTACAGCTAATATTTAAATAAAGCCTTTTTTAAATTTGCTGCAGCAGACAGCATTAAAGGTAGAATCTTTTTTAAACCATCAATATTTTTTCGACTTTTTGCTGTATGAGTGGAAAGACAAAAACATAGTTCATTATTAGCATTTGTTATAGGCAAGGATAGGCCTACCATTCCATTAAACCATTCCTCATCATCAAATGAATAACCTTGTTTTTTTATTTTATTCAATTCTTTTTTAAATTGAGAAATTTCTGTAATTGTATTTTTCGCAGACGCAGGAGTTTTAATATTTCTAAAAATTTCTAATGCATCGTCTTTTTTAATAGATGAAAGATAGAGCTTTCCTGATGCAGAAGCGTGCAAGGGTAGATGGTCTCCTGCTTCTAGATTTAGTTGCATTGGCCAATGGAACTCAATTCTGTCAAAATATACAAGCTTAGTTCCAATTGGTACAGACAAACTAACTGTTTCTTTTATATCCGTTGTAAGCTTTCTTAAATATGATCTCCTAAGAGTAAAATTTGGTTCATAGGGAAGACTTTTTAAGATTATTTTTCTAATTTTTGGTCCAGGAATATATTTTTTTGAACTACTTGCTATCAAAAACCTTTCATCACATAAAGTCTCTATGTGTCGATAAACAGTTGCTAAAGGAATATCTAATTTATGAGATATTTTTTTGGCAGTAAAGTTATCTGGGTCTATTAAAATTTCTTCTAAAATATTTAATATTCGCCTAGGCGAAGTTCTATTATTTCTTTCGTTCACAATTCTTGAATTTTTTTTAACTAAAAATTATGATAAGACAGGAATTGTAAACTCAGGACCACTATTGTCTTCAGACCATGTTACAGTTGCAGTCTTCAATTTAGTATAGAATCTTATTCCTTCAGGACCATGCATTGCATGATCTCCAAATAATGATCGTTTCCAACCCCCAAAGCTATGGTAAGCAACGGGTACTGGGATAGGAACGTTTACTCCTATCATTCCAATTTGTGCATTTTCAGTAAAGTGTTTTGCTATCATTCCACTTTTTGTAAATACTGCAGCACCATTTCCTAATTCATGACCATTAACTAATTTTAAAGCATCTTCGTATGTATCTGTTGTCATCATACTTAATACTGGACCAAAAATTTCTTCTTTGTAAATTTTCATATCTGGTTTGACATTTTCAAAGATAGTTGGACCTACAAAGTAACCATTTTCATAACCTTGAAGCTTCATATTTCTTCCATCAGCAAGTAATTTTGCTCCTTCTTTTTCACCCGCATCTATATACCCTAAGACTTTTTCATAGTGAGCTTTATTATTTAGTGGTCCAAAATCACTTTTTTCATCTGTGTATGGTCCAACATTTAATTTTAAAGTTTCTTCTAATAGTTTAGTTTTTAATTTTTCAGCTGTTTTTTCACCCACACATACCGCAACTGAAATAGCCATACATCTTTCACCCGCAGATCCAAAAGCTGAACCTATAAGGGCATCAGCTGTTTTATCAACATCTGCATCAGGCATAACAACCATATGGTTTTTGGCACCACCAAGCGCTTGTACTCTTTTGTTATTTTTTGTTCCTGTATGATAAACATATTCTGCAATAGGAGTTGAACCTACAAAACTAATTGCTTTAACATCTTTACTTTCTAACAAAGTATCAACAGATTCTTTATCACCATTTACAACATTTAAAACGCCAGGCGGCATACCAGCTTCAATTGCTAGTTCTGCAAGTCTCATTGGACAGCTTGGGTCTTTTTCGGAAGGCTTTAATATAAAAGTATTTCCACATGCTATAGAAACTGGGTACATCCACATGGGAACCATAGCTGGAAAATTAAATGGAGTAATACCAGCACAAACACCAAGTGGTTGACGTAAATTATATGAGTCAACGTTTGTACCAACGTTTGCCGAATGATCTCCTTTTAAAGAATCGGTAATACCAGTAGCATATTCAACAACTTCAATTCCTCTTTGAATAGAACCTTTGGCGTCAGGAATGGTTTTTCCATGTTCTTTAGAAACCATTACAGCTATTTCTTCCATATTTTTAACTAATAAATCTTTATATTTTGATAAAATTCTTGATCTGTTTATTGGAGTAGTTTTTGACCATTTTATAAATGCCTTAGCAGAACTTTCAATAGCCATCTCAACAGTAGCTTTACTTGCTAACTCAACTTCTGCTATCTGTTCACCAATTGCTGGGTTAAGAATCGGACCGGTTCTAGATTCACTATCGCTATATATTTTTCCGTCTATAAAATGACTTATTTTTTTCATGAAACTCCTTTTATATTATATACGAAAGTTACACCAACCTTTTTTTCTTTGCAATCTCTTATTCCTTAAATGAGAAAAATATTATCATTTAAAGATTTTGAACTATTGACTCTTAAAATTACATAGGTTTAGATTGCAACTTAACCAATTAGATGGAAAGAGAGAGAGACCGTTTGATTAAAAGAGAAAATGTACGTGTTTGTATTCCGAGGTATCTGCAAATTGGAAAAGGTAGTTTAAACGAACTACCTGAGATTATAAAAATTCTAGGATCTATTAAATCATTATTAATTGTAACCGACAAACAAATGGTAGCATTTGGTTATGTTAAAATGTTGCAGGAGGTTCTAAGTAAAGCAGGATTAAAGTCAGATGTATTTGATGACACTGTTCCTGACCCAACTGACACTGTAGTCTTACAGGGTATTAAATTTTTAGAAAAATGTAAAAATGATGCGGTAATCGGCTTTGGTGGAGGAAGTCCAATGGATACGGCAAAAGCAATAGCTGCAATGGCTAAATTTAGTAAAAATATTCAAGACTATAAGCCACCATCAATGTTTGATAAAAAAGGTTTACCAATAATTGCTATACCAACTACAGCTGGAACAGGATCAGAAGTGACACATCATGCAGTAATTATTGATTCAAATAATAACGAAAAAATTTCGTGTAGAGGAGAGGGGTTTGTTCCAATTGTTGCAATAGTTGATTATGATTTAACATTATCAAAACCTAGAAGGTTAACTATTGATAGTGCAATCGATACTTTAACACATGGTATAGAAGCTTATGTTAGTAAAAAAGCTACATTATTTTCAGATAGAATGGCTCTAGATACAATAAGACTTGTTATGAAAAATATTTATGCAGTTGATAAGAACCCTAAAGACTTAAAAGCCAGAGAAGGATTAATGTTAGCAGCAACATTGGGAGGTCTTGCATTTTCTAATGCATCTATATGTTTGGTTCATGGAATGAGTAGACCACTTGGAAGTAATTTTAAAGTTCCACATGGTTTAAGCAATGCAATGTTGTTACCAACAATAACTGAATTTTCAATTGAACATGCAAAAAGTCGTTATGCTGACTGTAGTAGAGCTGGAGAATTTGCTTTACCACAGGACAATGATGATGTTGCTTGTAATAAATTAATTAAAGGACTTTATAAAATTAATAAAGATTTTGAAGTTCCATCAATGAAAAATTTTGGAATAAATCAAAAAAATTTTGAGGAAGAGTTAGAAAATATGGCAACTGATGCAGAAAATTCAGGAGCTCCAAACCTCAATCCAAGAGTGCCTTCTGTAAATGAGATGGTTGATCTTTACGGACAAGCATGGAGAGTATCTTAATATGAGTTGGAGATACTTTTCTTTAAGAACAAACAACTTAAAAAACAACAGAGAGGGAAATATGAAAAATAATAAATCAAAATCGCTAATAAATTCTTTTATTGGTGTTTTTGCTGTATTTGCTTTAATGATGACTTTTTCATTTCAGCAAGTTAGTGCAGCAGAAAAAATCAGATGGAAAGTACAGTCTACTTTCAACACTGGTTGGCCAGCACTTGGAGATCCGATTGCTCGTCTAGCAGACACTTTAGACAAAGCTACAGATGGTAGAATTAAATTAAAGGTTTATGAGCCTGGAAAAATTCTTCCACCATTAGAAATTTCGCCTTCAATTAGTAAAGGTGATTTACCTGCAGCTTACAACTATATGGCTTATGACCAAGGAAGAATTCCAGCAGCTGTTTTATTTGCAGCGGTACCGTTTGGAATGGAGCCATGGGAATATGCTGCATGGTGGTTTGAAGGAGAAGGTTCAAAATTAGCAAATGATATTTATAATAAACAAAATATCAAAGTTTTGTTATGTAGTACAATTGGGCCCGAAACTGCTGGTTGGTATAGAAATCCAATTACAAGTCTAGATGATCTCAAAGGTTTAAAAATTCGTTTCTCAGGTTTAGGAGGAATGGTTTTAAATGAAATAGGAGCATCTGCAACATTGATGGCTGGTGGTGAAATTTTTGCTGCTCTAGAAAAAGGAACTCTAGATGCAACAGAATATTCAATGCCTGCAATTGATGAAGTACTTGGTTTTCACAAGATTACTAAGTTCAACCTATTTCCAGGTTGGCACCAAGTATCAACATCTACTCACTTCATGGTCAATTTAGACTTATGGAAAAAAATAGGTCCAGCTGACCAAGCATTGTTTGAGATGGCTTGTACAGCAGCGGCTATGAGAGCAATTACAACTGGTGAATTTTTACAAGGAAAGCAAATTGCAAGTTTCCCTTCTAAAGGTGTAACAGCTGCTAGATTGCCTGATAGCGTATTGAGAGAACTACAAAAAGTTAGTGCAAAAGTTATGGCAGAACAATCTGCTAAAGATGCTGACTTTAAAAAAGTTTGGAACTCTCAACAAGCATTCATGAAAGAGTATGATGTTTGGCAAAAATGGGGTTATTTACCTAGAAACTTTTAGTATTTAATACTTTAAAAGTTTATAATAAAGTTAAAAAGCAGTCGGTTTACCGGCTGCTTTTCTTTTTAATAAAAACAGATTTTTATGGCAAATGATTTCACAAAAATTCAAAATAGCTTAGATAAAAAACTTCAGCTAAAACATCTTCCAATTACAAGAAAGATAGATGGGTTTATAAATAGTGTAGGCGAAATATTTAATTGGATATGGGTTGTTTTAGTTGCTGTAATTATTCTTAATGTAATCCTTAGATATGTATTTAAGAGTGGGATGATCGAGTTAGAAGAATTACAGTGGCACCTTTATGCTGTAGGTTGGCTAGTTGGCCTGTCATCTACTTACGTAGTAGACCTGCATGTTAGAGTAGATGTTTTGACAGATAGTATGGCTTACAAAAGAAGACTTTGGTTTGAGTTTTTTGGAATTCTTCTATTGTTTTTACCATTCATTATTTTAGTGCTTATTTACTCAGTTCCATTTTTTGAACTATCATGGGAAACAAGTGAAAGATCTACTTCTGCAAATGGATTACCTGCAAGATGGCTTGTAAAAGGTTTTCTAGTATTTAGTTTCTTTTTATTATTATTAGCTGGCTTATCAAGAATAACTAGGGTTCTAGCAACTATTCGATCAGGGTTTGAAAAAATAAAATAGATGGAATTAATTTCAGAATATTACATGTCAATATTGCTCTTTTTGAGCTTCATAACTCTAATTTTTATTGGTTTTCCCGTTGCGTGGACAATGGGAGGCCTAGCGGTATTATTTACTTTAATTGCGATGTTGTCCGATAGTTACTTAGATACTTTCTTTGGAGTTGATTGGAAATTTTCTTCAATGGTAGTTTATAGATTGTATGGTGTTATGGCAAACTGGGTACTAGTTGCCCTTCCGATGTTTATCTTTATGGGAATAATGATGGATAAATCTGGAATTGCAGAAGACTTAATGACTGATCTAGCAAAATTATTTGGTCGCATGAGAGGAGGTTTAGCCATAGCAGTTGTCTTTATTGGAGTGTTATTAGCAGCATCAACAGGAATCATTGGAGCATCCGTTGTTTTACTTACAATTTTAGGAGTTCCTTTAATGTTAAAAAATAATTACAGCCCAGATCTTGCATGTGGAGTTGTTTGTGCAACGGGTACACTTGGAATTTTAATACCTCCTAGCATCATGCTAGTGATTATGGGTGATCAAGTGAGAATTTCTGTAGGTGATTTATTTATGGGAGCAGTATTTCCTGGTTTGATGCTTGGTTTATTATATACAATTTTTATTATTACTTATGCTTATTTAAAGCCAAAAGTTGCACCAGCTCCTAAAAGTGCAGAGCCTGTTTCTTTTGATATAATTTTAAGAGTATTTAAATCAATTATACCACCAGCCTTATTAATAATAGCAGTCTTAGGAAGTATTTTTATGGGTATAGCAACCCCAACAGAGGCATCAGGAGTAGGTGCACTAGGAGCATCCATTTTAGCTCTAATTAGAGGAAGACTTTCTTTAAATGATTTAAAAAGTGTAATTAGAAAAACCACTCATACAACATCATATATATTTGCATTATTTGTTGGGGCAACAATGTTTGCTTTAGTTTTAAGAGGACTTGGTGGAGATGAATTAATAGAAGGCGCTTTAAAAGGATTGCCTTATGGTCCAAATGGGGTTGTGATAGTTGTGTTGTGTATTGCTTTTATACTAGGTTTCTTTTTAGACTGGATAGAGATTACATTAATTCTATTACCTTTTTTAGCGCCAGTTATGGTTGATCTTGGAGTTGATATGGTATGGTTCATCGTTATGTTTGCAGTTGTTCTACAAACTTCTTTTATAACTCCTCCAGTTGGTTTTGCTTTATTCTATATGAAGGGTGTAGCCCCTCAGGGAATAACAATACAAAACATCTATAGAGGAATAATTCCATTTGTTATTTTACAAGCAATAGCAGTTGTAATTGTTTTTAATTTCCCTCAAATCGTTACATGGCTTCCAAAAGTAGCTTACGGTCCATAAAAGTTTAATATACAGTTTATGAAAAAGTCAATTTTTTTAACTACCATATTATTTTTTGTGAGCTCTTTTACTCTTGCTAGTACTAATTCTAATACTTCTTTAAAAGACTATTTAGATAAAAAAGATTTAGAAAATGCTACAACACAAATTTACTTATTAAATAGATGTAGTGCAATTTTTGCCTATGCATCTGGCATTATTTTAAAGACTGATGCTGTAAGCTCTAAAAATTTCATTGAGATATCCAATAGTCTTTTGTTTAAGTCGGTAGAATTAATGGTGATCGATGAAGAAAAAAAATTAGAAGAAGCTCAAAAAAAAGCTGAAGAAAATCGAAAAGAGCTATTCAATAATTACATAACTGATGGTAAAAAAAATTGGGAAAAGAATAAATCACATTTTAAAGGGTCATATATCTCTGAGGACATGGCAGTCTGTTCTAAACTTACTGAAGATAAATAGATAATAATTTAAAATTCAGTTGAATATTCATTAATTATCAATAAAAGATACTCCTACATATGAAAAAAAAAATTTCTTTAATAGGTGCGGGTCAAATTGGTGGCACTTTAGCGCATTTAATTGGCACTAAAGAGGTAGCCAACGAAGTAGTTCTTTTTGATGTTGCTGCTGGTTTTGCTAAAGGAAAAGCCCTAGATATTGCTCAATCATCATCTGTAGACGGGTTTAATGTAAGGTTCTCAGGTACAGATAACTATGAAGATATAAAAGATTCAGACGTAATAATAATAACAGCAGGTGTACCAAGAAAACCAGGCATGAGCAGAGATGACCTATTAGGTATAAATTTAAAGATTATTAAACAAGTAGCAGAGGGTATTAAGAAAAATGCACCCAATGCATTTGTAATATGTATTACAAATCCACTAGATGTGATGGTGATGGCTTTTCAAAAATTTTCGGGCTTACCAGCAAGTAAAGTAGTTGGAATGGCAGGTATTTTAGATAGCTCAAGATTTAAGTTATTTTTATCATTAGAATTAGATGTTCCAGTAAAAGAAATTGAAGCAATGGTTATGGGAGGTCATGGAGATACGATGGTTCCTTTACCAAGATTTACAAAAGTTTCAGGTAAACCATTATTAGACCTAGTCAAAGAAGGAAAAATATCATCAGAAAGACTAGAAGAAATTAATCAAAGAACCAGAGATGGTGGTGCTGAGATTGTTAAATATTTAGAAAAAGGTTCTGCATTTTATGCACCTGCAGCTTCAGGGGTACAAATGGCAGAAGCATATTTAAATGATGAAAAAAAATTACTTCCATGTGCAGTTCAATTAAATGGAGAGTATAGCGTTGATAATGTTTATGCTGGTGTACCAGTAATAATTGGAAAAGATGGTGTGGAAAAAATAGAACAAATAGACTTGGATGAAAAAGAAAAAAAAGAATTTATGCATTCAATAGATGCTGTTAAAGCATTATGGGAAGCTGCATCTAAAATAGATCCAGATCTTTCTAAATAATAATGAACATCCACGAGCATCAAGCCAAAAAAATCTTAAAAGAATATGGAGCAGTTGTGCCAGAAGGTATCTTTGCTTTCACAGTTGATGATTTGATTGAAAAAGCAAAATCATTAAAAACAGAAAAGTTTGTATTAAAAGCACAAATCCATGCTGGCGGAAGAGGTAAAGCTGGAGGTGTAAAAATATTAGATACTATTGAAGAACTAGGTGTTGCTGCAAAAGAATTATTAGGAAAAACACTTGTAACACACCAAACTGGTCCTGAAGGAAGAGAAGTTAAAAGATTATATGTGGAAGTATCTTCCAATATAGATAAAGAGTTTTATCTATCGTGCTTAATTGATAGAGCAAGTTCAAAAATTGTATTCATATCAAGTGATCAAGGTGGAATGGATATTGAAGAGGTTGCGGACAAAACTCCTGAAAAAATAATAACAACGAAAGTAGATATTGTTAAAGAAATTTCAGACGTTGATTGTGAAAAGATAATCAAAATTTATGATTTAACAGATGATGCTAAAAAACAAGCAATAGCACTAATTAAATCAATATATAATATGTTTCTAGGCACGGATGCTAATATGGTTGAGGTTAACCCACTAATATTAACTAAAGAAAAAAATATAATCTGCTTAGACGCAAAGGTTAATTTTGATTCTAACGCACTATTTAGACATCCTGAAATTATAGAGTTGAGAGATTTAAATGAAGAAGATCCAGCTGAAATAGAAGCAAGCAAACATGATCTTGCTTATATAAAGTTAGATGGAAGTATTGGTTGCATGGTTAATGGAGCAGGCTTAGCAATGGCAACAATGGACATAATTAAATTATATGGAGAAGAGCCAGCAAATTTTTTAGATGTTGGTGGTGGAGCTTCAAAAGAAAAAGTTTCTGCTGCACTAAAAATAATTCTATCAGATAAAAATGTTAAAGGCATACTAATAAATATTTTTGGTGGAATAATGAGATGTGATATCCTTGCCCAAGGAGTTGTTGATGCTGCCAAGGAAATAAATATAAGCGTTCCATTGGTAGTTAGACTTGCGGGTACAAACTTTAAAGA
>OJAQ01000027.1_pt1 | contig 29256 bp, 31 predicted proteins | sample 1589731 | NCBI WGS metagenome assembly OJAQ01 (sample SAMN05416733, study PRJEB24817) | seawater metagenome | isolation source: Sea water | place: Canada:Atlantic | collected 2013-07 | reverse complement strand
AACAATATCCTAAAGCATTAGAATATTTTAAACCTAAAAAGATTTATGATCTATGTGATTTTGATGTATATCCTAATGGGGTTGGAACACAATACGAAAAGATAATTAACTTTGATGAATACAAACCTATAACAAATGATATACAATACAAACATTTATTTTTAGGAACAAACGAAATATACTATAAAGAGATAGAGAAACATATACACAAATATCCAGATCATGGTATTGTGACTTATAATAAGAAGTGGATTAATCCTAAGTTAAACAATCTATTTGCTCCTATTGAAAACATACTAGGTAAATTTGAAACATATGTTTATACAAAACCCAATTTTGATCCAGCGCCTAGACTATTTGTTGAGTTTAAATGGTTAGGTAAAAATATAGATTATGTGAGAGATAAGAACATCAAAGACGGTGGTATGGTATATTGGAATAGACCCGTACCTTCAAACAAGATTTATAAGGACAACATAAGTATATTAGTGAATACAATAAAAACAATATGAATAGAAGTTTAAAATTTTTTAATAGAAAACGCAAAGGTTTAAATATTGATATTACACATAGATGTTCTTTAGAATGTCCTAGGTGTGCAAGACAATTCGCTTTTAGAAACAAAGGAAGAAAAGTTTATGGACAAGATGTAACTTTAAATGATATTAAAAAACTTGCTAAACATTATCAAAAATTTGATTTTTGCGGTCAACTATCTGACCCTGTACATCACCCTAAATTTATTGAAATATTAGAATATTTGAAGTCTGTAAATATTGAGGTAAATGTTCATAATGCTTCATCACAAAAAAACATATCTTGGTATATAAAAGCATTTCAAGCAAATACAAATGCTAGATGGATATTTGGTATAGATGGTCTACCAAATGAAAGTCATAATTATAGAGTCAATCAGGACGGTGAAAAATTATTTAAAATAATGTGTGAATCAAAAAAATATTTAACTAGTCTTCCTGTGTGGCAATATATTGTATTTAGATATAATCAGGAACACCTTGAAGAAGCAAAACAAATGGCAGGAGATAACGGATTAGCTTTTATTATATTACAATCATCAAGGTGGTTAAATCATAACGACCCTTTAATGCCTACAAATGAATATAAGTTGAGTTGGAAAAATGGCTAAATTTAAACCAAAATGTCTCAAAGGTGAGATACAAACTGCATATACTAATAGAGGTCACTTAATACCTTGTTGCTATTGTGATGAAGAAGAAGACTTAGCAACTCCTCAATTACAAAGATTAACAAATGTTAGTAAGGTAAGTGAAGTTGAAGATATAGAACAAATTTTACTTTCAGAACCTTGGCTAAAATTTGAAGAAGATTTAAGAACTGAAAACTGGCCAGAGATACCAAAGATATGTCTTCATCATTGTACAGATAGAGGAGATGATCCAATTAGAAAATCGACTTATTTAGATGGTAAAGGTAAAGTTATATCTTATGAGGTAATTTAGTAGGTAAACATAAAATATGAAGAAAATATTAATAGTTAGTGGCGATAGTTTTAGTGATAAACATTTCCGAACTATGATACACCCAGAATTAGATACATCTTGGCCTAAATGGCCAGAGATGTTAGCAGAAAAATTAGACATGGACTGTATTAATCTTGGGAGGTGCGGAGCTGGTAATGACTATATTTATGAAACACTAGTAGATACAATACAAAGTGTTGATAAAGATAGAATAGGATTGGTGATAGCCGCTTGGTCTCAATCTCAAAGAAGAAGTTGGCAAGAGTCAAAAAGATTAGTATGGAAAAATAGTAGAGTTGATACTAAAGGTGATGTGTTTTATTGGGTAAAAAGAACTATGAGATATTGGTATAGTTTTCAAGTATTATGTGAAAGATATAATTTACCTTACAAACAATTTCAAATGATTTCTTTATTTGAAGGTTGGTTAAATGGTTTATTTCAAAATGACCACGAAGTAGGTAAAAATAGATTAAATCCTGATCCTAATTTTATAGAAAAACATATCTATCCTGGTGACAAAACTAAAGACAGAGTTATATTATCAAAGATGATATTAGATTATGAAAAAAATATTAATGATAAAAATTTTATAGGTTGGCCAGCATATAGACCATTAGGAGGTTATCACGTAGAACAACTGGTATTGAGAAAAATGAATGATCTTGCAATAGAAGGTATGCACATATCTGAAGATGACCAACACCCCACCGCAAAAGGTCAAGAAAAAATTATGGAGTTTATATATGGACAGTTGGCATAAAGATTACTTACTAAACAAAGAAGAATACCTAAAACTTTTTGATACTACTATGCAAAAAGAACAGGAAACGAATGTCGAGTTCCTAGAGAAAAGTCTTACTAAACTAACAGGAAGAAACTATGCTGTTGTTTGTAGTAACGGAACAGACGCCTTACACTTCTCATTAATCAGTCTAGGTATCAAACCAGGCGATGAAGTTATTACGACAAACTTCTCTTGGATATCTACAGCGTCATGTATATCAATGGTTGGTGCCACTCCTGTGTTTTGTGATATTGATATATCGTCTTATCACTTGTCACTTGATAGTATAAAGAATATGTATTCGGATAAAACAAAAGCAATTGTATATCCACATCTATTTGGTAACATGTCAGAAACAAAACATATAATAGATTTTTGTAAAGAAAAGAATATAACATTTATAGAAGACGCTGCCCAATCAATTGGTGCCAGTTTGAATGATATAAAGGCAGGATCAATTGGCGATATCAGTACATTAAGTTTCAATGCTAACAAAGTTATCGCTGGTATTTCTGGTGGTGGCGCTGTATTAACAGACAATAAACTACACGCTGAAACAATTAGAAAATTAAGAAAACATGGTAACAATGAAATGTTAGGTTATAACTCTAAAATGTTATTGATGAATGCCACGTTTATAGATCATAGATTAAAAAAGATAAATGAATATCAAACAAAGAGACAAGCAATTGCTAAAAAGTATGATGAACAATTAAAAGATTATGTGATTATTCAACCAACAACAAATGGTCTTAATCATAACTATCACAAGTATGTTATCAGATTACCAAACAAAGAAATTAGAAATGAGTTAAAAGATAAACTTAACGCAAAGGTTCATTACGATAAACCTCTATCAGAGAATATAATGTATAACTCTATCTATCACCGAACAGATAGTATGTATAACTCTAAAACAACAAGTGATACTATATTGACTTTACCTATTGATCCTTTTATGACAGACGCCGAGATCAGTAAGGTTGTTAATATAATTCTTATTGTATTAGACCATGAAGAAACTAAATTCTTAAACAACATGAAGAAACTGATAGGTGATGATTATATAGATGAAAGTCTAATCAGTGAAACCACTGAACCAATCTATGACTATATAATAGAGAAGTGTTTTCAAACACCAAGTTATGTTGAAGAAGTAACCTTTAACGATCCTAAAAAAATAAAGATCGCATTTAATAAATTTTATGAAAAGCTTAGAAGAAATACAAAATAACTATTTGGCGATAGACTTCTTTATGTCTATGTCCTGTAATAAGGACTGTCATTACTGTACAAGTTATACTTTAGAGATGAGAAACCTTACTGTCGATATGGATTTCTTAAAGAAGACGTTAGAGTTCCTAAAAGATTATAAAGTTAGAGTTAATCTATTAGGTGGTGAGCCCGGTTTAATTAAAAATTTAGATGAAGTGATTAATGAGATTAAGAAGTATCCTAATTTTGTTTGTTCCGTATTATCTAATTCATTTGTAAGAAAGAGATATCCTCATATACTAGAAGACAAAGATATACTGTATGTTGAACACAATATATTGGATTGGTATGAAGACGAGGTTAAGAAATTAGGTAACTTTGATTTTGTTCCTGAAAATGATATGAATAATTATAACGTAGTAGTTAGAACACCAAACTATTATGCGTTCAATCACTTGTATCCTGAAATAGTAAAAAAACTAGATCATAAGAATACTATGTGGAAAGCATTTAATGGTAGATCAAAACATTTTACAGACGTAGTACAGGCGGCCGAGATTGATCGTAAGATGTGTGCTTCTTTTCCTATGGTGCCAGTTATAGATTTTGAGAAAAGACATATTGTTCATTGTAGTAAAAAGTTTGCTAACAATACTGAACTATCCAAGACGTTTGATCTAACACAAGAAAATGTGGATAAGATGATGAACTTTCAACTATTCAAATACGAAAGCTATTGTGTAACTTGTACAGAATGGGTACAACCAAAAGGGCATTTTCCAATGAGAAAATATGCAGGATTATTAAATGAGTAAAATATATTCATTAGCATTGAACTTACATGATCATAACACATATGATGGTGTATGGCATAATCAAAGAGAACGAGAAACTAGATTTAAACATAATCTACCCTATCATGCTGAAGCGTATGCTCATCAATCAGATATACTTAATCCAGCAGACTATCGTTTAAATAATGAGTTTGTGAAAGAATATTTTAAAAAGAGAGATGGTGTTCTAGCATTTACTTATACTTATGGTGGTATCAGAATGTGTAAAGATATATTACCACAAGATATATTTGATTATGAACCTAAAAAACTGTGGGACCATTATTTCAAAGATGATCTTTACTTTATAGACCATCATCAATCACACGCTACATATGCCTTTCTTAATTCAGGTTATAAAGAATCCGATATACTAGCGATAGATGGTATAGGGTCAAAATATAGATGTGTATTCTTTGATAAAGACCAGAACTTAATTGATCTATCTGATAAGTTACCAATTGGTTGGTTATGGAATCATATGTCTAACTTAACAGGATTTGGAACACTAGGCGCTAGTAAATTGATGGGACTTGTGGCATATGGTAAATATAGTCAATATTACTATGATGTATTTCAAACAATACTAGCCGGACCTATTACAGAAAAGAAACAACCAAAATTCCAATTTATACGAATAGATGATTATGGACTACATGATTTAGCACATACTTTACAAGTTTTCACAAACGACCTAATAAAAAAATATGTTTATCCTCTAAAGTCTTGTGATAATCTATGTATCGCAGGTGGTGTGGCATACAATGGTTATATGAATGAAGAATTTACTAAACACTATACTAATGTTCATGTTCCACCGGCAATAGGAGACGAGGGACAGGCCATAGGGGCGTATCAACATGCTGATTATACTTTGAATAACAATATACATGTTGCTGAAACATTTGCTGGTAAAGAGTATGATTATGTTGGGGAAGAAAGAGTTAATTACAAAGAAGTCGCTCAAGCAATCGCCGATGGTAAGATAGTGGGTTGGTTTCAAGGTAAATCAGAAAGTGGTAATCGAGCATTAGGTAATAGAAGTATATTAGCAGACCCTCGTAATCCTGATATCAAAGATATTATTAACCATACAATTAAAATGAGAGAAGACTTTAGACCATTCGCACCTGCTGTATTAGAAGAACATTATAAAGAATACTTTGATACAAATAGTCCTAGTCCTTATATGAGTAGAATATGTAAAGTTAAGTCTGATAAAGTGCCAGGTATAACACACAAAGACAATACAGCAAGAATACAAACTGTTAATCAAAAGTTTAATGGCAAATTCTATAATATAATAAATGAGTTTTATAAGATTACTGGTGTGCCTATGTTATTGAACACAAGTTTTAATTGTCAGGAACCTATTGTGGAAACACCTGAACATGCTATAAGAACATTTAAGAAAACAGCGTTAGACCTGTTAATAATTAACGATTGGATAATAAGAAAATGAATTACTTTGATACATTAGAAAATAAAAGAAAACATGTTAAAAAATATCACTTGAATAAGATACCTCCTAAAGAGTGTATTGAAAGAGCGTTGTATAAGGCGTGGAAAACGACACCAGGAAAAAATAATGCAGTGCCATATCAAGTATTAGTTTGGGGACCTGATAAAGAAATACATAAAGAAGCAATACACAGTTTAGTTGTTAAATCACATAAGAATGTAGAGAAAGAAGCAGTATTAGATAAGAGATTACCTAACACTACAACACAATCAGATAATCCAAAAGATGGTAACTTTCCTAATCCATTTTATGAACACATAGCATTCAATCCATACTTATTTACAATACATAGTAGAGTATCAACACCAAATAAATGGTACAAATATAAAATGGAACAAGGACATCAATACGACCAAGGGTATGAACATTTATTTGAACATATAATAGATTCAGTAGCAGTTGAAGTAGGATTATTTGCAAGTAATCTAGGTTATTATTTACTAGAAGAAGGTTTAGATATATCTTACAATTCTTGTTTTAGAAGAAGACCTGAAGAATGGCATAAAGTAGGTTTAACTATGGTTAAGACAAGACCTATAACAATGATAAGTTGTGGTTATGCTGAAAGATATAGAGAACAAGATATGAAAGAATGGGGAAAAGAAAGTTGGGATAAAAAACCAGAACAAAAAGATATTATAAGATGGATATAGATTTAGAATTATTTAAAAATATAATGGCAGAGGCTAGACACAATGATGATCTTTTGGATTCATATAGTCCTAATCAGTTTAAATCTAAAGAAATATTAATTAATCATATTAGAGATTTAGATATTGTAGATGAAAAATCTGAAATCACCATATTAGGTGGTTGGTATGGTAGTATATTAATACCTGCATTTAAAGAAGTAAAAAGAATTTCTTTAATAGATATAGATGAAAAAGTAATTAGTATTGCTAAAAATAGATTATTCAAACATTATAAAAATGTTGACTTCATAACAAGTGATGTATTTCATAAAGATAGAAAAGGTAGAATACAAAATGCTAATTTGATTATTAATACCTCTTGTGAACATATGCGTCCAATGAAAGAGCTTAAATTGGATACTAAATCTTATTTTGCTTATCAATCTAATAATATGTTAAGTATAGAAGGTCATATTAATTGTGTATATGATTTAGATGATTTTAAAAAACAACTACCTGACAATGCAAAAGTTATGATTGAAGATGAAATAAAAGATGAAAGAGGAACTAGATTTCTATTGATTGGAAAGTATGAGTAAAGTAATTTATAGTTTGTATGTTGATGTGCCAGCAAAAGAACATTATGGTAACTCTAAAAACAAACATGACACAAAAGAAAAGGCGGGTATTACTGTTGATGCCTTTAAAAAACATTATAGTAAATTAGTTGAAGTTAAAAAGACATATGCTGAAAATATAGATGTAGATTTTCTAATGTTTGAGTATGACGAACAATACAAAACATTTGAACAAAACTTCTTAAAAGACTTTCCTATGTTTACTGGTTATGAAGTTATTAACTTCTATAAAATACACTTACTTAATGAACTAGCAAAGACTTATGATGAAATATTATACCTAGACTTTGATGTAATACCTTTAACAAATGAGTCTTTCTTTGATGTATGGGACTTGTCTAAAGGCATTTGTGTATATAATAATAACAGTCATGTAATCAAAGATGTAACTGTTGCCCAAAGCATTAGAAGTCCATCAGCAAAATATTTTAATTGTCATGCTATGCTTTTGGAAAATGGTTTAAATCCTAGAAATGACGTTATCAATACAGGTATTATTGGTGCCAGAAAAGAAGACATACAACAGTTAGATTTTTTTGGTAAATTTAAAGACACAATTGATCTAATGACAAAATTAAGAAAAGACACCAGTGGGTTATATCCACAAAACATTATTGATATGTTTAGATACGATAACGAAACTATCTTCTCATTTAAGAAACAAATAAACAGTGTAGCTATTCAATGGTTAGATAATAAGTGGCATTACTTCCTAGATACACAAAAATTTATACCTAAAGAAGTTAAGTTAGTACATTGTATTTGTAAAGACTTTGATTTAGTTTGGAGAAGATATGCTTAAAATATGTACTGTATATTTCAAAGGTTTCTACACACCCGACTATGTAAGTAAATTATATAGAAGTCTAAAGAGAAACAGTACAGTGCCTTTTGAGTTTATATGTTTAAGTGATACTAATGATATCGAGGCAGATGTTATATTACCTTACAACCATCATAGTGATATAAAGAAACACTGGCATAAGTTAAAGTTTTTTAGTCCTCAATTTGGAGGTCAAAAGCCGGGTGACGATATTATCATAATGGATATAGATCAAGTTATTACAAATAATGTTGATGATCTTTTAAATCACCCTGTTAATGATAATGAGTTAGTATCATATGGACAGTGGTGGGATACTAAATTAAAGTTAAACGGTGGTTTCTATAAGTTTAAATCAGGTAGTCTAAAAAGTATATGGGACGACTTTTCATTAAATCCAGAGTTTTGGCAATTGAATTATTACAATACTGGTGTTGTTCATCACAAATACTATGGAGAACAAAACTATGTTAATTGGAAAGTACAAGAACATAATATAAAATTAACTCTAACACCACAACAATGGTTATGCAAATATACAGACGACTTCAAACAAAATTTAGAATTAAATAAGATTTATAGTAAAAAATTTAATACTGATTACATGATACTTGATAATGTACATAAATATATTAAAGTGATACATTTTACTGGTGTTGGTAAAACTATTCATCAATCAAATGCAAAATTTATAAAGGACAATTGGTATGAATGAGGACGATAAAAAATTTGAAAAAGGTATGAGAGATTATGTGGAGATGACATATGATTGGGATAAAGAAAAAGAAGTTTTAGATACAATGAAACAATGCCAAAGAAATTATGATTATCAAAAATGGAATAATAAATATCCAGAATTAAAAAAACATATCATACACCAATTATTATATGTAGCACAAAATTCTCCTAGTAAACAATATGAATCTCATTATGATGTTTATTATACAGCAGATAGAAAAGTTATAGAAGAAATATCAAAATACACCTGGGGTAATACACATAGAAGACACCCACCATCTACTTGGAGAAATGGACAAGCAAACGCTAGTATCTATATTCTATGGGTTGCAAAAGAGCCAGATACAAATTTAAATTGTAATTCAGATGGTACTAAAAAACCAAATTCACACCACGAAAGATGGTTTAATTCTTATTGTAGCATAGGAATATCAGTAGGATTAACTATGAGAGCAGCAGTTAAAATGGGATTTAAAACTGGTGCAAATAAAAATCATAATGATATGAATGGTAATGATTATTGGGAAAAAAAATTAGGTATATTAGATGATGTTAAAGCAGGAACTAAAAGAATAACATATGGTTTAGGTATAGGATATCCACAAGGAGATAGACCTCGTTATGAATCAGATGATACTGAACTTTTAATCGGTGCCTCTAATGGTAGTAAAATAAGTTTAACAGACCAAGAAATTAGTCCTAGTCAGATTAAAGGTGGAATGAAAATGAGAAAAGGTTTGATTGTTGATATTAAGGGTAGAGAAAATACTATTGTCAAAGACCCTTATGGCGTAGAACATACATTACCTGAAAAACCTACTTCTAAAATTAATACATCTTTACATAGTATTAGAAATATAAAAGCAATTGAAATAAAGTGAGAATAATCTGTTGTAAATTTGGTGATAAGTTTAATCAATGGCATGTTGATAATCTTAAACATATGATAGACAATTACTCTGGTCTAAAGTATGATAGTTTTGAGGTTATAGAAGATGACCTATATGGCAATTGGTTTAATAAGTTTCAAATGTACGATAGATTTAGAGATGGTGAGAATTTATACTTTGATTTAGATATGGTTATCTATGATAAGCTACCAAATCTAATTAGAAAAAACTTTACACTACTAGACGACACATGGTGGAGAGAGCCCGCTCACACACCGCTAAACTCGTCTATTGTATCATGGACAGGCGATGTATCATATATATGGGATAAGTTTAAGAAAGACGATTTAAATTATATTAAAACTTATACTAAAGGAAGTGATGAGTGGTATTTTAAAAATATTAAATATGAAACATACGATAAAGTATGTCCTTCAATTAAAGATTACCTCTATCAAAAACCGCCACAATTTAGTGTTTGTACATTAGGTCAAATGCACCATTTACAAGAAAAAGGTTGGTCTGGTTGGTATAGTGATTACTTTACTTCTTTAAAATAATTGATAAAGCGTTATATAATAAATCTGTTTTAGTTTTACTTTGTCTTATAAGTTTCTTTTTTTCTATATCTGTAGATTCTCTTATATCTTCAACTTCAAATAATGCAATTTTTAAAGCAAACAAATGATCTTCGTTTTCTTGGTCTTCGGTAATAAGTTTAATTATTTCACCAAAGTAATTATCTTTATCAGTCTCAACAGTAAGACCTGCTTCTTTAGCATATTTAAGTGCTTGTTCTTTATACAATTCATGTTCAGTTTTAGTCTTTTCGTGTGTTGACTCATGTAATTGATCAAGTGTCATAAATTTATTAAGCGCTTGATATTGAGGGTTTTCTTCTTTGAATGGTATGATAGTAGTAAATACAGACTTCTTATCTTCCGTTGTTGTTTGTATTTCTATATTCTTTCTTTCATTATCGACAAAGTATGCCGTTAGAAAATTATCTTTTAGATATTCTTCAGTTATCATTTTTGTTCTCCTTTATGTAGTCATATAAATTTATTTGAGGTGACCAACCTAAGTTATTTAGTAGGGTATTATCAGCAAGGTTATCCAATCTTTCGAACTTGTTTCCCACGACACGTTCACAGTCAATTTTGAAATAATCAACTAACTCTATAAGATTGTTTGTTCTCCCAGAACCTATATCTGTAATACCCTTTACGTTTGAATTTATCAAACTATCTATCGCTCTCACTAAATCATCAACATGTAAAAAATCTCTACTATGGTTTGTATTGATATAAGGAACATCATGTTTTAATATTCTTGGTATCAACATAGTCTCTCTAGCATTAGGACCATATACTGTTGTAAATCTCATACCTACACTGTTCTTATGGGCAATTTGTTCTAAACCATATTTACTCATAGCATATGGATTCTTCCATGGCTCATGTGCTGTTGAAGAACTTGCGTATAGGATTCTTGTGTCTTTAAAATAATCGAAAAGTCTTTGACCGGCGATTACGTTTTGTTCCCAATATTCTGTTGGTCTATCTAAACTATCTCTAACGCCAGAAAGACCAGCAAGATGTATTACTAAATCTACGTTATGTTTTAGATCACAGGTTAATAAGTTATCACCTGATTGATCGTCTATACCGATTATTGTATGATTGTCTTTTAGAAAGTTATATAGATGTTGACCTATAAAGCCTTTATGGCCGGTTAATAATATTTTCATTGTGTTTCATTACGATTTATGTATTCTCAAAAAATAAGTTGCTGCTGTTACTGGTGTTCCATCTGGAAACTCTTGTGCTCTGTAATCGTCTGTATTTACAAAACGAGTTTGGTGACTACCAGAACCATTTAAAATTGTATCACCCATACCAGAACCTCTTTCATTACCATCACCGGTTGCTCCTAAGTTATAACTTAAAGCGTAACCATCTGCTGACTCATGAGCAGTTTTCTTTATCCACTCTTGTGCTAAAGTTCCAAACTGTGCTGTAGAATATTGTTGTAAATGATTACCCGAATTAACATAGAAGGGCGCTTCATACGCTGAATTGGCACCATCAACTCTATACAAATAATAGTTAGTAATAGTTGTAGGTTGATCTAATGTTTCACCAATCTCACCAGCTGAATATAATGATGTATCAGCTCTTGTATCTGAATAAACAGGTGTTAAATTACCACTAACTTCGGTAGAACCTGTTACAGTTGTTGCTGATGATATGAAATATGTTCCTGCTTGTTGTGTTGTCGTAGTAGCAGCTGTTAATAAATCTATCGCAGGGTGTAAAAATGTATCTTTAACATCTTGTAGAGTCATTGCTCTAATATGTCCAGCTGATGTATGATAAACAGGCCATGTTGTTCCTGTATCTGCTGTTGGAGTATCTGAAGTGCCAGTTGATGTTATCTTATCATAGTTGATAGTAACTGTACTTGGTTCAGCTGTTGTTGCTTCACTTGGAAATGATGTTGTACTTGTACTCATTGATCCAGCTTGTTTTCTCGTATCAGTAATAGTTCCTAAAGAACCACCTGAAGAAACAACTGTTAATGCTACACTTGGACTTAATGAATATTGATATACAAATTGATCAACAATGGCATTTATATTTGCCGTAGTCATCTCTTGTAAATTTCCACTATTATTCTTTAAAGGTACTCTAACTGCCATATTAATTTCTTTCTCTTATACTTATAAGACTCTAAATTAAGAACCGGCGCCAAATATTTGTTTAAGAATACCGCCAGAAGCGTTTTGTATTTGTAAATCAACAACATCTTTCAGTTGTGCTTGTCCTACAGAGTCATCTGCTATCTTGTCGATTGTAATTGAATCGTCAGCATAATTATTTGTGACCAATGAACCGGTAGTAATCATTGTGCCTGTTATAGCGCCAACACTACCTGTCGTTATTAATGTTCCTGTTTCATCTGGAAGTGTAAGTATTCTATCAGCAGTTGGGTCGGTTACAGTCAAAACTGTTTCAAAATCGTTAGAAGTTGATCCTTCAAAAGCAATAGATTTATTTTGAGCTAACACAAGCGTAGAATCAAATACTGTAAATCCAGTTGAAGATGTTATATTACTAGAACCTGCTGGGTTGATTGTTGTAACACCAGCTACTAAAGGACTATTAACTGTTAAAGCGTCATTAATAATAATAGTAGTTGAATCTGTAGATGATAAAGTGTTTCCACTTATTTGAATTGTTCCTAAACTGTGTGTTGATCCAGAGGCAGTTAAATTACCAGTGATTGTTACATCATCAGGCAATCCAATTGTTAATGTATCGGTAGCACTTACTACTGCAGTTATTTCATTAGCAGCTCCTACAACATTTAAGATATTACCACCACCAATTTGTTGTGTAGTAGATGTGCTATCTCTCAACGTGAAACCAGCTGTATTTACAGCAATACTAATAGTTTCGTTCATAGCGTCAACTAAATTAGTTGATGTGATAGAACCACTTAGGTTAGCGATATCGCCAAAACTGTTTGCCGACTGATCGTTAAACGCCAGTCTAAAGTCTTCTAGTGTATCGTCTTTTGCTATAAATTTTACTGCCATGTTATTTTTTTACAACCTCTTTTAATAATTCTTTAATTTCTCTTAATTCTGCCTTTAAGTTATTTATCTCTTTACAAGCAGTCCTTAAATCATCACCTTGTTTATTTCTCGCTTTATGACGAGCCATATATATCATATAGTCACTAGAAGTAGTAATCACAGCGTTTGAAGAAGTATCTCTTAATAAACTTGCGTGTCCTTCTACTTTTAATCTAGCCATTATATCGCCAATGCTATTCCTCTAAAGTCTTTTAGTCTCGGTGCATATGGTGATACACTACCTCTTAATACTATCTTAATTTCAAAAGAAGTAAACTCTGATAAACCACTAACACTAAATTGACGATCTCTAAAATCGTTATCTTGTACTTCATCGCCTACTGATGGGTCAATCGCTTGATCAGGTGCGCCATCTATATTAAATGGAGTAAACTCTATGTCTTTAATTCTTCTTGTTTCTTCACCACCACTTATTCTAAAGTATGCTTGAATTGAAGAAGATGATCTAACACTTGCCGCAACTCTTATATCTAAAGCTGTTGATGGGTTTTCTAAATTAACTGTTTTAGTTACATATACACCTTCAGAAGAACCACCTTCTACTGCTGTGTCTTCTTCAAAGTCAACTGTATTAGTTATTTTTGCTACAACAGATGCACCAGCAGCTGGCGCAGTAACCATAGTTAAAGTTGTACCAGAAACTGTGAAGTCATCAACTGGTTGTAATTTTAATCCGTTTTTCTTAACTGCTAATAAGTGAACACTTGATGGTGTTCCTGATAAAGTAAAGGTTACATCTGATCCATCGCCTGTAAATGTGTCAGTTGATGAAACACTAGGATTATTTAATCTGTTATTAATCGCAAACGCATTTGTTCGCTTCATATCTACAAATGGTGATAAGTTTGCGTTTGTTGAACTCATATTTAAATTAACAACTAAAGAATTTTTACCTGTCATTTCTTCTGTTTCATTTATAGAACTAGCAACTAGTCTTGGTGAAGTAAAGTAAATATTATCTCCTATAACTGTATTTGATGCTGTTGTATCAAGTGTAAATGGTGTCTCTGTACCATGAACTGACTTACCAGTTGTAGTTTTAATTGTTGCTGTTAAGTCTGTTCCAGGTTGTGTAATTTGACCAATCTGTAATTGCATTACATCAAAGGCTCTATTTTCTGTAGCCACTATTGAACTACCACCAACATCACCAGATGACGTTGCTGTTCCACTTGTTGTAATATCATAACTGTCTAAAGTTATATTTGAAATACTTGTGAATGTACCATTAATGTCAGTTGCGTTAATGCCGTTATATACACCAGAAGCGATACCTGATATTGTTACGTTATCACTTGTAGAGTGCATACCGTGATTTTTGTGGAACACTCTTATGACACCAGTGCCATTAAATGTTCTTAATGAATTAGCGGGTAATACTCTTGTAGGTAAAGCTTTATTTGCTAGTGTAAGAGTACCTGAAGTAGTAACATCAAATACTGCTTTCTTCAAATTGAATTTTAAATCTTCCATTTGTTCAGGTGTCCATGTACTATCATTTGCTGATTTAAATAATACACCTGTCGCTGGTTGTTTAGATACTGTTCTATCACTACCAATTACTGTATCACCTAATCTTGCTGTATAAGCTGCATACTTTGTTGAATCAGTTTTTAATACTAGACAATACTCTACACCCTCTTGTAAATATACAGGAGATGGGAAAGTAAATGTTGTTGCTAAACTTGCGTCTGTACTTACATTTACAGCACTAGGATTTAAATATTTTTGTGCGAATGGTATTACATCATTTGTAGGATACCCATTGCTCATTCTTCTAATTTCAGCTCTTACTGGAATTGTAGTTGATTTAGTAGCAAAAAATGTATCAACGCTTGTAATATAACAACCATCTGCTTGGTCAATTATAAATGATTGCGCTAATGGGTCTGCACCATTGCCGCCTCCATCATTTCTTTCTGGTGGTGGTAAAGTAACTGAACTTGAAGATGATCTTGTAATTCTTTGTGTCTCTGATACGTTTCTTCTTATTACTCTTACTTCTCTTGTTGAAATAATTGCTTCTCTTACAGTTTCTTGTAAACCTTTAGCAGAATAATCTGCCTCTGCTGATGTTGCACTATCAACTGAATTTAAATTTGCGTTAGTAGATGAACTTGTTAATCTGAATACTCTTTTACCTGTTCTCCATCTTGGGTTAGTATCTACTGTTGGATCAGGTATTACGAAAGTACCACTAGCCGCACCATTGGTGTCAGTTATAATGTTACCACCAAGTGATCCACCAGTTGGTGTAATGTATGCTGTAATTAATTGTTCATCAAAGTATGGGAAAACTTGTGTATTTGGTCTCATACCTTGAGCAGTAAATGCGATTGATCTACTTCTAATAAATGGAACAAAGTTTATACCTACAACTCTATCACCTAAACTTTGAATAACAGTTTGTGGTCCAACTTCTGTTCTAATACCGCCTCTAGTCTGTACAACGTCTCTACTTGTTGTTGTAGTACGTGTTCGACCATTTTGAGAAACGTTTGATCTAGGGTTACCTGACCATTGATCTTGCCATTCATTCCATTCTGTACCTAGTGGAACATTTGCTATAGATTCATTTGATAATCCCATCGCTCTTCGTAAGTTATCAAAAGTACCATTTAAATTTACTACAATGTCTGGCGCTCTAGCGGTTTCTTTCCACTCATCTAGTGGTGGGTCTAAATCTACATCACCAATCCAATTGAAAATCATAAATGGTTGTAGATTTTCTGTTTTAGTAGCGAATGGTTGATCTATTACAGTTGTCTCTGTGTAAGGTAATGTTACAACATCACCTGTTAATTGATAATTAGCAGCTGTTCTATCTGCTGATGTTATTACTGAACCATCTTCGTCTATTTCTTCAAACTCAATGTTGTCTTCATTAAACATTGGTCTTGCTTGACCTTTAGCTCTATCAATAGATAATTTGTAATCATTGTTTCCAACATCACCAACATTGTGACCTGTAAAGTTATCTACAACAAATCCATTTTTAAATCTATCAAAACCATTTGCGTCTTGTATTTGTAAAGATTGTGCATCAGCTTCTAATAATGAAAGTTGAGTATAGTATTCAACGTTCTGTATTCTTTTTTCTAAACGACCAATATCTCTCATTGTATATCGTCTATTATCTTGTTTGTTGATGATCACTTCGTCTGTATCAAGCGTATATGCCGGTATTTCTAAAGTTGCTAAGTGTAAGTTACCTTCTAAATTTTGTGGCGCTAAAGGGTTCAATGAAGAAGCACCTTTAATTACTTTTAATTCACCACTTCTTGTGATGAAAATTTTATCTATTCTACTTAAATAAAACTCAAAGTCAGTTGTAATATCTGAATTGAATTCTGGCATGTCTATTGTAGAGTTACCTGTGCCATCATAACTTCTTTCAAAGTCAGAACCTGATGTTGAACCAGGTAAAGTAGAAGCGTCATCTACTCTAGGTCTAAAATCTAAACTATCTCTTAATTCGAAAGTTGTTCCTAGTGTTTCTGAAATATAACTAGGTATGTTCTCGTAAGCAATAACACCTGAATAAGAATCTACATCAAAGTAATCTCCTGTTCCATGTGTGAAGAAATCAAAGTTAATTAATAATTGTCCAGTTGGTTTTAATGCACCTGGTTTTAATTTAATTCTACCTATGTCATAGAAGTTATCTCTTTGACCATTATCTAAATCAAATCTACTTGTAATGTCAGTATGAGAACTTGTTGCTGTTGTTCCAAACGCAGGTGACATGTAAATATTATTAATTTTGAATATATCTGCTTTCGCTAGACCAACAACACCACTTTCTATAATTGATTGTGATGCTATATTAATTGTTTGAGCAGATGATAAAGTTTTTGATTTAGAACCTGCAACTGATCTACTTAAAGTAGCAGTAAGTTTTACTTTATGACCAGCAAAGTTAGCACCAAAATCTAGTGTTAATGTTTTACCCGCTGGAGATCCACCTAAAGTAATTATAGACCCACCTTCGTGGTTATTACCGGAAGTGCTTAAACTATCACCAACACTACCTGTTCCACCAGAACCAGTAGTCATTATTGTTACAGTGTAATCATCAGAAGCATGTGACACAAACGTTTCATCTGAACCAGCAGTAAAAGTTTCATCACCATTTGATGTTAATGTTTTAACGAATTGTCTTCTAACATTAAAGTTAGTATCTTCTTGGCCACCATTAGATGCTGTTTTTAATGTACTTACCGTTGTATTTGGTAATTTGAATATTGATATGTTTTGTTCTGGATTTTGTAACTTGGCTCTTCTTCTTGTTGGAATACCACCTGTTGTAACATCACTACTACCAACGGCAGCTGTTAAAGTTAATTCTGTTTGTGATATAATATTTCTTACTATACCTATGACAGTAGCACCAGCATCATTTGTAAATGTTATTGAATCATCTACTTTTAATTCTGTTGTAAATTTAGTACCTTTACCTCTTACAGTAGCGCTTGAGTTTGCCACGGTAACGTTACCTGTCATTTCTACATTAGAACCTTGAGTAGCGTTTAAAACTGTATCTGCTGTGTATGTAGGAGACCCTGCCATACCAACTTGTTTTGTTTGTTCAAAGTCAAAAGAAGTAGCACCTTTAAAGCCAATACTGTCTGCTTGAATTGAACTAGTTGCGTTAGATATATCACCTGTTACTGTTTCACCAGCAGAGAAAGAACCTTGTACATTTGATAATACAACTGTTGTGTGAGCAGCTGTAGGATTGCCTGATTGAGCTGTAACGTCCAATGAAGTTGTTCCATCAGCGTCAAATAATTCAAAAGTATTCGCTGTAGTATTTCTTACAACACAAACTCTTGCTCCAGAGTTTACTACACTAGCTACAGAGTAAGTACCACCTGTTAAAGTAATTTGTTGTCCATCTACAAATCCGTGAGAAGATAAAGTAGCAACAGAAGGATTAGCAGCTGTGATTGCTATTGCCGCACTTTTCGTTGCTGTGTCTGACATAACAATACCAGTTGCGCCAGTAGTTGCGCCAGTCAATCTTTCACCAGTTGTAAATGTAGCACTAGTTGTTAAGTCAACATGTGTAAACATTTCTACGTCAAATAGATAATGTTTATAGACACCTGTATTTGCGAATATGTCAGATGTTTCTTCGCCTGATACATATTCAAAACCACGTGATTTTGCTCTACCTATTTGTGTAACATCAACACCAACTGTTAATACTTCTGTTCCTCTAGCATTTGTTGGGTCTCTGTATAAATTTAAATTTTTAAATGCTTCTGTATGACCTGATACAAAACTGATATCTGGCGATCCATAAACGTTTGTTACATGTACAAAGTTTTTTACATTAAATCTTGTCTTGTTATTATTAGCACTATCTGTATCTCTAGCTTTATCTACATCAACATATGTAGTTGATAATATTTCTCCCTCATAACCATTTACATAAGCTTTAAAAGGAGATACACCAACAGCAAGTTTAGTTTCTAATCCACCATTACTAGATGTGTTGATACCTCTATTTGTTCCATTTAATAAATGTTCTCTAATATCAAACTCTGGATTAGTTAAAACATAGTCACCTGATTCATCAAATGTTCGTCTTGCTAATGTTTCTGCTAAAATATTATATTCTGTTGCTCTTGCTTGACCTTTAATATTTCCATTTTCTACTCTTAATATTTCAAAGAAGTTAGAATCTTCTGTTGAAGATAATGTTTTTTTAGTTAGAGTTAATTGAATTTTAAATCTGTGAGCGCCAGGTGCATTAAGATTAGAACTACCTGTAGCATTGTCATTTAAACTTGCGTCATCATTTGAAGTTATAAATGTTTCTGTAATAGTATAACCAACTCTATATGAAGGTGTGTTTGTGTATTTGTCTAGTATTAAAGTTTCTGAATCTGCTTTAACAAAGTAACCATTAATGTAATAAGTACCAGCCTCACCAATCGCAGCAGAACCTGTAGCAGTTGTATTACATACACATGATACAGCAACACTATCACTATTGATACCTGTAATTGTTTCGCCATCTGTAAATACGAAAGATGTATTGTTTGTACCGGTCTTTTCGTATTTTACATAAAGAGTTGCTGGATCAGAACTTACTAAAGCATCTGTACCAACTATCTCTGCGACAACACCTGAAGTGCCACCTGTAATAATTGTTCCTGTTGTAAATTGTTCTAAAGTATTTGAAATAGCGATACTTGTTAATTTGACTGCGTAATATTTTTTATCAAATGCTACACCACCAGGTATTACAATAGACCCTTGTTTAAACATGTGGTCACCAAATTTCTCAATCTGGTTTTGTAGTATGGTTTGTGATTGTGTTAATTCTCTAGCCTGTACAGCAAATGCTGGTCTAAAAAGAACTCTATGGAATTTTTTATCTTCCGTAGTGTCATCAAAGTAAGGTGAGAGATTAAAGTCAGTTGGACTTGGCATTTAATTCCTTTTTAAAATTCAATTATCAGTTTAACGTTTTCCGTTTGATCTGCTGCTCTTGTAATCGGTGCTCTATTTTCTACATAAACAACATCACCGGTATCATGGTCTATTTCAGGAGAAGAATATCCGCCTGAGAATTCAACATTAACAACCGCAGTATTTTGTGCAACGTTTGGAGTACCAGTCACAGCAGAGTTTGCTCCTGTGATTACGTTTGCTCCTGAGAAAGCAACTTGATTACCATTACTATCTATACCAGCGTCTTGGTGTCTTGTTTGAACATAGTAAAGAATGGCATTCACGGGATCCCAAGCAATTACTTTTCCACCAGCGCCTGTTGTCGTTTGAGTTATTTCTTCATCTGGAAGAAATGTTCCTGATGGGTTATTAATTTTTACAGCATATGTTGCTCTCAATGTAGCGCCAGTCGCTGCTGATCCGCCTGATTTTGGATCTCTTATTAAAACTATTTCTCTGAAGTCATTAGTTGCAACAAAGTCACCTGAGTTTGCTGTTTCTGCGCCTTCTAAATTTGTGTTCATCATTACGAAGAAAGCACCTAATTCATTTTTACAATTTGCACCATGACCCCCTTTAGGACCTATGATAACATCTAATTCTCCACCAGCCAAGTCTGTTGAACCAGCAGCTACGATTTGTGCGTTACTAACTGTTCCAAAAGTGTATCCTGTTCCACCAGTTGTTACAGTCACAGCAGTTATTAAACCACCTGCTACTGTTACTGAACATTTACCAGCTGAACCATCACCCTTAATATCTATATTTGTGAAAGTACCATTGATACCACCAGAACCTGGTGATTTAATTTTTATTATATCTATCTTGCCATCTACTGCTGCTGATATTACATTTGATTGTCCTGTTCCAGCATTAACATTTTCTGTGACTGCCATGAAATCTGTAGATAAGAAATTTGTTTGTTCAGCCGCTGTTAGGGTATACAAATATTTCCATTTATATCCATCAGCAGTTTCCAAAGTATTAATATTTGTTCCTGTTGGTTGAACTGTTGATTGAGCACCACCATTATTGTCTAAACATTTATAAACATTAAAATCAGAATTTAGAACATAGAATAATGAGTCAAATAACGTAGTTTTATTTCCTGTTGAAACAACTTTTGCTGTTGTTGAGCCAGTTTGAAATTCACCATAGTCATGTCTGTAAATATCGTAAATAGTACCAGTTGTCCAATTGTTTCTTGGAATAACAAAAGCAACATTAGTAGTAGTAACTCTTTTTACTGCTAATAGATCATCAAATGTATTGAATTCTGTTGCTACTGTATCTGATGGTAAAATTGGTAATGTATCAGAACCCTCATAGTCTGTTCGACCATCGCCTCTTAAAAGAGTTGTCCAAGTTTGTGCTCTACCTATTCCTAGATAGTAAACGTTAGGGGCTGCTTCAGAGAAAGATTCTCTAAATTGTTCTGAGTTATGTATTCTAAATTTGTTTGTAATTATCGCTGGCATATATCTATTTATACTGTTTTATAATCCTTCTTTATTATATTTATAACGTATTAAACATTATTATTACTAAAAATTATGGATTTGGTTGTGCTTGTGTTGTCTGGCTCCATTTAACTGTTGTATTACTAAATTTCTTATTACCTTTTGTGTTACTAAATTTTACTGGTTTAAATGTATAGACTTCAGAGGGGTAAGTAAAGTTTATTTTGATTTTTTGACCTTCTTCGTGTGATGTTAATACGAATATTCCTGGCGTTCCATCTAAACTTGTTCTTGTTCCTGTTACTAAAATCTCACTTAACCTACGAAATGTAATACCACTACTATTACCATTACTACTAGTGTTTCCTGTAAATGTAGTTGTTCCATATCTCGTATTAGCATATCTATTTAGTGAGTGAAAATAAGGGCCAGTTGAAGCGAATCCGAATTTAGCATGAACTACACCATTTTTAGTTGGTTCAATAAATCTTGTAACTCTACTCATCATACGTATGTTAATAGGCGCTCTTGTTATAGTCACGTCTCTAGTTGCTGGATCGTAAGGCGCTAATGTTTGACCTTGTAAATTATCAGATAAACATTCGTGTGGATTAGGTCTTAAAGTTGTGCCATCTGTATTTGTTCCTAATCTTCTACCGATTATAGCGGCAAATAAAGTATTAAGGATTGTTGAGAATGGAACTAACTGACCACCTTGTTCTCTTGGTCTGGTTCTTAAATCAATTTTGTTAGTAATCTCTACTTGGGCAGCAAGATAGAAACCAGCTGTGTGCATTGTCTTTTTAAAACTGTCTCTCCAATCATTAATTGTTCTTCCAACTTTAATTACATAAGAGAAATCTTGGTAGTATAAACTGTCTTGTATTCTCATTGTATTTTCTGATACAAAACCATCTTCATTAATGAACTGACCTTCAGTATCTACGACTGCACCAACATTTACAGTTGCTGTAGCTAAATCGTTTTTCATAACAACACCTGTTGTTGTTGTAGTTTGTCCTGTGATCCTAGTATTTTCAGCAAACTCGCCTGTTGCGTCTTTAACTTTTAAAATACTATTAATAGATGAAACAACTGTTGCTGTTACAACGGTAGAAGAAATATCAAGTCCGTTTATAACTTCACCTACTTTAAAATTACCAGAAGCATCTTTTACTACAATGGAACTTGGTAATTTAATGATAGGACTAGGTGACGCTTCGTAACCTGCGCCTGGTTCAATCTTTTTAATATTAAGTAGTCTTCCAATTTCTGGACCATATGGAATAATTTTAGCACCACTACCATCAACACTTGTAATTGCTGCTGTAGGTAAAGATTTATAACCACCACCACTATTAATAATTCTAATATCTGTAATATCTCCTGTTCCTGATCCAGATTCTTGTACAATTTTATCTCCTGTATATACATCGCCTCTTACAGTTTCATCTTCTAATACAATATGATCAGATGTTGTAGATGTGCTGTCCTCAGGTGTAAAACCACCATTAACAACTGATACTTTTGCTGTAACTCCACCGCCACCTGTATCTAAATTATTAAAAGTTAAAGTATCGCCAATTACAAAATGAGCACCAGCGTCATCTATCAATACTTCTGTGATCTCACCTGAACCAGTATTACCTACTTGAATAATAGCAGTTGTTCCACCACCTGTTAATGGTATATCATCTTTAGGACTTAATAGACCACCGTCATTAGTAATAGTAACCACATTTGGAATACCTGTTACTATTCCTTTAATAAATGTATCTGAAGTATCTGTTGATGTACCTCGTATTTCTTCTGATGTTACAAAAGTACCTATGATAGTTTCTTCATTTAAGATAAATTCTGTAACTGTGTTTGAACCAATTTGAAACTGAAATACATTTTCTATAATAGCAGTTGCGTTTGATGTTTGACCCGTAATTGTTCTTCCAACTAGATCAGATAATTTACCAGTTGTTCCAATTGCTCTTAATATTTTTGTAGTGTCAAATTTACCATCTGATACTCTTAAAATATTTTCTCTAGGATAAAGTGTTTGTGAATCCTCATTAAATAAAAATCTAAAAAATACTTCGTGTCCTCTTTGAGTACCTTTTGCTCTATAAACTGATCTTATATTTTTTATAAGTTTTCGTTTATCTACATTAACGTCTAAAATTTCTGGTAATGTATTTAAAAACTCATTTCTAAATTTTGTTAAGAAGTTTGATATTGCTTTATCAGGATCACGGAAGTTTAATAAGTCTTGTATGTTATTTACAGGATTAGGTCTATAATTAGATATAGTTGCTTTCGCTGTAGAAGTTGAACCTACGATAATTTCATCTTGTATAAACTTATCTTGGGCAGATATGAATAATCTATTATTAATTAAGTCTTCTGATAATACTATCGCAGTTGCGTTTGATGTTTGACCTGTTACAGTTTCACCTCTAGTAAATTTACCAAAATTAGAATCCTCTAATAGTATTTTATCACCAGCATCTAATTGGGTTCTGTCTGTATCTATTTTAGAACCATCTAATATTATATTGTTTTCTTGTGCTGTTTCTGTTTCTACTGCGATACCATCTGTTGCTTGTACATTCTCAATAGTAATCTCTGCAGACTCCATGAACCTGTAATACGTCTCAACGAACTCTAAAAATTTAGGGTGATCGGCAAGTACAAACTCAGGTACTTGTTGTTTTATGAGGTTGGATATCTTCCTTGTGAACTTGGCCATTAGTAACTACTTGTTGTTGTATAACCTACTCCTGCATCAGCAGATCCTCCAACAAAAGTGTCAGCAGTGACTGTGATAGATGAATTGGCTGTATCTATTTCTAATATTTGATCTCTTACGGGTACGATATCATTTGAAGCAGGAACTACTGTTAATTCTATTTTAGTTGCAGCTGCACCTCTGATATTTTCTACACTTAATACACTTAAAGAGTTTAATACAATAGCGCCAGTGTTGTAATTAATTGTACCTTGAGTATTATTAGCATAAACTCTTGTTGAACCTACGAAACTGTAACGTCTAACATTACTTGCGCCATCATCATCTAAATAAAATATAGTTGTGGCATCACCAGATACTTTGAAACCTGAACTTTCTAATATACCACCAGCTGCCATATTGTGACCAGAGTGTGGATTGTATAATGCGTTTCTAAAGAATACATTATATTTTGTAGAGGCTGCTAATGCTGGTTGAAAGTCTTTTCTAATTTTTAAATTTGTTATGTTTGATAATATAGAACTATCTGTGCTATCAATCAACCCTGTAACTTTTGAAAATCTAAATACACCTTCAAATTTTGTTAAGGTGTTATTATTATAATTTGTAAGAGTTGTTAATACTGCTGATTTTAATGTATCAGAAGTTTTAGTTGTTGTCTTGTTATCATACTTAACATTTGTTGTTAATAACAGTTTAGTTATTTCAGGATCAACGATTACAGGTCTTACAGAAGCAACATTGTATCTTTTTAATTGTGTTACTATACTTTGTTTAGTTATGTTTGTTAAAGTAGAACCTGACGCTGCTTTAATAGCAATCTTAACAACACCATATTGAGCTGTCTCATCATCTTCACCACCCCAAGCAGAAACTGATTGAGCATTTGGATATATTGATTGTACAATAGTTTCATAATCGGTTGTTGTAACTGCTCTGTCTTGTGCTGAATATTGTAAAGGTGCATTGTATCTAATTGACTCTTTTGTTTGAGCATCTGAACCACCTTGAGCAATTGAAGTAGTTGTAATTGAAACATCTGAGAATCCATCAATATTACCTGATAGAGTAAATGCACTTGCGCCATTAGCTTCAGCTCTATTTGAAACAATGTACTCTAATCTAACAATATTACCATCATCTAATTTATTTCCTAATACATCATCACCAAAATATATTTCAAACTTACCATCTTCCATTTCTTGTAAGAAATAAACTTTTGATGTTTGGTTTAAACTTGTTATACCTGTTGCTACTGTGTAAGTAGCAGTTGTAGTATCACTAGATGAATTTTGTATTGAAACTTTTAAAGTAGATGTATCTGCATTGACACTTGGGATAACAAATCTTTGATCAGGATCTGTACTATCAACTATATATTTAAAATTAACTAATGTGCCTTCGTGTAAAGTTATATTTGAAAATCTATAAACACCATTTTCTGGAGTAGTTGTATGTACTGCGTTAGTAACAAACTGATAAGTTTCACCATCAACAGAAGTTGTAAAGGCTGTGCCTTTTCCCATTTCTATTGTTGTTGTAGTTGATGAAATATTATTGAATAGAATATCTACTGTTGCTGTTGCCGACTTAGGTGACGTAGGAGTATAACCTAACATCTTTGCTAATGACACAATGTTTTTTCTTATGTCAGCACTGTCTAGGTACATTTCATTTGCTAACATATTAGCATTGAAACCTAGGTAGTGTGTATTGTAAGCAAGTAAGTCTAGTAAGACAGCAAAACCAGAACCTTCAAAGTCATAATCTTGGAATTCTGATTGATTTTGTAAAAATGATTTTAAATTTGCTTTTATATCGTCAAAATCAAAATCTGAAACTTGTAATTTATTGCTTGCCATCTTATCTTAATCTTTCTAAAAATGTTTCTACTGTAATTGGGTTTTGTATTCCTATAACATAAAATTTAATTTCAAGTCTATAAGCATTTCTATCAATATCAGGATCAGCGATAATTTGTGTTATCTGTGCTCTTGGCTCAAAGTTGTTTAACACTTCTTCTACTTTTCTTTGTAAGTTTAAAGCAGTCAATGGTGTCATTGGCTCAAATAATAATGCTCTTACGTTACCACCAATCTCTGGGTGAAACGGTCTTTCAAAGTGATTAGTGTTAATCAAGTTTCTAACACTTCGTTTTACTGATTCTACATCAGTCAATTTATTTACATCATTAGTAACAACGTTTCTACCGAAATCTAAATCTAAATCTTTGTAAATTCTAGTAGCACGCTTACTATTGTTAATTGCATCTAAATTGGCCATACCAATATTTATACATGATTAACCAGAGAATACATTAGAACTTCCGGTCGAGGCAGCATTAGCTACCCAACTACCATGACCACCGGTTGCGTCACCTATTCTATGAATAGGGATACTATTTACAAATACTGTTGAACTACCCGCTACTGCAGGGTCACCACAACTAGTAGCGTCACCTACTCTTATAGAAGCAGCGCTGTTTATAGTAACATTTGGCGAACCACCTGTATATGGTGTTTGATGAAAAGGACTAGGTGTCGGACTTGCGTGTCCTACGTGAACATCTAAACCTGATCTAACACATGCTGGCATTATTTACCTTGTGAGTTATACACCTTGAACGATCTTTTTTTACTTTTGTTCATTGATGATTTTTTTACGTTATTTCTATTACCTTGTGATGTCTTTTTAGGCATTCTTTCGTGTGGTTCATAACCTTTTGATATTTTCGCCATTATCTACTTAAACCTTTGGCTGCTTTGAGTGCTGCCTTCTTTTTTTCTATGATTATTGCCTGTCTAATTTTTCTACCCATAGGTATTTTTACAGAATCACTAATTTGTTTGCCTCTTTTACTGACATATTCAACACCAATGACTTTATCTTTAAAATCACCTTGAACAGATATGACTGCTTTCTTCAAACTCATCGCTTCTTTCTCTTTTTCATCACCATTTTCATTCCAAAACTTAAATAGTCTCATTTTACTCATAACTCTTACGCTCCATTAATTAATGTTATCATATTTTACTTGATCTTTCCACGAATCATCAGATTCTTCGTGTCGGCAATTGGTGCAAACTTGCGTTTTTTCCTTTTCGCCATAATTTACATATTTTTTTTCGCCACAATGACAAGAATATCCGCAATTTTGACAATAAATCATATATTCTATTTATATTAGTATTTACATCGCATATATGCGTGTTGGAGATTCGTTTTTTGTTAAATTTTACAGGATTTTACACGATTTTACGTTAAAAGAACAAACCATGAACAAAAAAAGTGAAAAACCTAGTAAAATCAACCCTTTTTTAACCAATTTATTTGCTATTTAACCAATTTTTTTCTTTACAAATGGGTTAAAACCTGTTATATTAGCTATATGATAAACAAAAACACTAATAAAAAAAACAACACTAACAAAAAGGACACTATGACACAAGAAATGACAGAGTTTGTAGAATATTTTAAATCTTTCTATGATGAAGATAAAGACAAGTTTATTACAACAGATATGATTGTAGCTGAAGCTGAATTCTTAATAGAAGAAGATGATGCTGGATATTACGTTTGGTGTGAAGGTGATAGTGATGATAGAGCTACGGTATATGAAAATATAATTGAAAATCACTTTAAAACTGAAGCAGAGGCTACAGCGCACTTTAAAAAATAAGCAAAATAACCGGTTGACAAACGACCGAATCTATGATACAATATACAGATAATATGAAAAACAACACTAACAAAAAGGACACTATGACTAAACTATCTAAAAACGCAATGAGTGACATTGAGAAATATAACGAGTTGAGAGAACAAGAACTAACGGAGAAAAACACTATGACTATAAAAAACAAAAGAACACAAGAAACTTTACAAAACTTTATATTAAGAGGTGGAAAATTAGAAATTCTACCTGCTCAAAAATCTAACTATAAACATGTTTCTAACTGTCAATCAAAATATGTTTTAAGCTCAAAATTTAGCGCTAGTAGTGTTCATAAGAACAATAGATCATTAGCAGCATAATTAACCGGTTGACAAACGACCGAATCTATGATACTATATTAGTATGAATAACAACAAAGGAGAAAACACTATGATAAAAGAAATGAACACGTTTAACAATAAATTATTTTCAATGTCTATTGAAGACTTGAATAATACTAAAGACTTAATTGCTGACATTATTAAGAACAAAGTAAAGTCTGTAATGAAAGTTGGTATGAAAGTTAATGTAGTACAGAAGACTAAAAAGACTTCTGGTGTTATTACAAAAATCATGCAATCAAAATGTTTAGTTGATTTGTCTGGTAAAATTTACAGAGTACCAATGTCAATGTTGGAGGTTGCTTAATGATTACAATATTAGCTACACTAGGTACTTTTTTAATGGTCTTCGCTGTTGGTTCGGTAGAAGCAGACAACTATATGATTGGGTTTATACTCGCTCTATTAGGTGTATCGTCTTTTGTAATGACCATTATATTACAAGAAAAAGAACAATCAATTAAACTATACTATAAACAATAAGGAGAAAACACTATGACTACACTTCAACAAAAATCAATTAATAAAATTGAAGATTATAATAAGATGAGAACTAGACAAGAAATTTTAGAAGTTACTAGAATGGCTGGTGCTGAAGAAGCGTCTATTGTATGCGGTTCTCTTTTCTGTAAACTTAAATCAGAAAAACAGGCAACTACACTAAAAGAAAGTTTACAAAAATTCTTTGATGATGTAAAAGTAAATGACACTAATGTTAGGGTGTCAGGACCGCTACCTGATAATGAATTTGCCTATGACTTTGTGCCAGTGGTAGATTTTAGATTAAACTATGAAATATAAAAGAAAGGATTAATATGATTACAGTAACAGATAAATCAGAAACACTATTGGCGGGTATCGGTAAAATGATTGACGCCATGGTAGCAGACTATGGTAAGTTTGGTTATCATACTGAAAATGATGAAGTTAGAAACAATATGTTTAACGAATACAAAGATGGTTTTAAAACTATCGTTGGTCAAAAGTTTATCAAAGTAACTAATAACGGCAGTGTAAAAGCTTTTATTGTTAAACAAGATGATGGTAAATTTAAGATGGGTGATATACTTAAAGCCGCTAGTTGGAGAGCTCCAGCAAAGAATAGTGCTAGAGGTAATGTACTAGAAGCTGGGTATTCTATTCAATGGACAGGACCATTATATTTGAGAGGTTATAATTAAAATGAAAAAAGGCACAGAATATAAACACACGCCACCAAAAGAAATGATGAACACTATGGCATCTGTCTCTTATACACATCTCCGAGCCCACGAGACTAAGGCGAATCTCGTAT
>OJAQ01000004.1_pt1 | contig 45976 bp, 56 predicted proteins | sample 1589731 | NCBI WGS metagenome assembly OJAQ01 (sample SAMN05416733, study PRJEB24817) | seawater metagenome | isolation source: Sea water | place: Canada:Atlantic | collected 2013-07 | reverse complement strand
GTAAGGAGTCGTCGGCAGCGTCAGATGTGTATAAGAGACAGATTTTATATTCTTAGGGTCAGTTCTAATTCATTGGATTGTTGCTGCTCACCCTGTGCACATTTTATACCACCTCCAATATTATGCATTGACTGCTGCGACTACACATACTGGTTTTGAGGGTTTGGTTGTTAAAGACCAGAATAGATTAGCACTTGGAACATTTCATCATCAAATGCACCATCGATATTTTGAATGTAATTACGGCTCTCTTGAAATTCCATGGGATAAATTTTTTGGCTCATTTCATGATGGTACAAATGAGGCCGATGTTCGTATGAAAGAACGTCGTAGAAAAATTATGGGTAATTAAAATTAACAGAGTGATAAAATTATGAAAATTCGTGACTTTAGAAAATCTGATTTCCCCACTGTAAAATCAATTTACCAACAAGGAATTGATACAGGAAATGCAACATTTCAATTGAAGGCTAAAGAATGGGATGAATGGAATAAATACTTTTTAAACTCTTGCAGAATAGTTGCTGAACTCAATGGTGTGGTTATTGGTTGGGCTGCTCTATCGGCAGTATCTAAACGATTTGTCTATAGTGGAGTAGCTGAAGTGAGCCTTTATGTGTCTTCAGTACATTCAGGCAAGGGTACAGGATACTTATTGCTAAGTGAGTTAATTAATAAATCAGAGCAAGAGGGTATTTGGACACTTCAGGCTGGGGTATTCCCTGAAAATCAAGCAAGTATAAATATTCATCTCAAAAACGACTTTAAAAAATTAGGAATTAGAGAAAAACTTGGTAAAATGAACGGCCTCTGGCGTGATATTTTACTCATGGAAAGACGAAGTAAAGTGATTGGTGTTTAAAGGAATATTTAACCAAATAATGACAATCTAATTGATATATTTAATAGGAAATACATGAGCTATAAATTACATTTTGCACCAGATAATGCGTCGTTAATAATACGTATATTTTTAGAAGAAATTCGTGCAGAATATTCTACTACTTTAGTTGATCGTAAAAAAAATGAGCAAAAAGATCTAAAATACCTTACTTTGAACCCGAATGGTTTGATCCCAGTTCTTGAAACTCCACACGGTACAATATTTGAAACAGCTGCTATCCTACTTTGGTTGGCAGACAATCATAAAAGCAGTTTTCCAATGGTTGGTGATGAAAATAGAACATACGCCTTAAAGTGGTTATTTTTTCTATCGAATACTGTTCATTCTTCGCTTCGAATTTTATTTTACTCAGAAAAATATAATAGTGGGGAAGCAATAAATGAATTACGCTTAAATATAAGCGCACAATTAAATACTCATCTTACTTTGTTAAATAAAGAGGCAAACAAAAAAACTTTTTTTCTTTCTGATAATCCCAGTATTTTAGATATTTATCTTTGTGTTATGCTTAGATGGATGAAACTTTACCCATTAGATAAAACTGATTGGTTTTCACTAGAAAATTTTAAAAATTTAACCCGTATTACACAAAAGTTAGAAATGCACCCATCTGTACTAATAGCTGCCAAAGCAGAAGGTTTAGGTAACACCGTTTTTAGCAATCCTTCATATGCAAATCCACCAATTGGCAGCTCAGTTTAAAAACATTAAGATTTGATCTTAAAGTATATTTTTACAAAAAATCCCCAAAGGGATTATTGTGCGAGATTTCCACCTGAAAAAAATAACCATCCCAGACCACTCGCAAAAATTGCCACACCAGCTAAACTATGTAAGGCACAAGTTTGTACAAACCCACGAGGCTTCAAATAAGCATATGAAAAAATGAAACTGCCGATGAAGGTAGCAAGCCATACTACAACATGCCAATACATAAGATGGGCAAACGAAAATAATACAGCGTTAACAAAAACTGCATGACTTTGGTTTTTGAAAAGATTTCCATATCGTTCAAAAAATAAAACGCGGTATATTAGTTCTTGAGGAACAACTAAAAGCAAAGGATAAAGGATAGCTATTGCAATCAACATATAAGGTGCGGTGAGAATAATTGACCACAATCGCTCAGGTAGGATTATCCAACACAATAAACTAGAAAATATGAAAGTAATTAAACTAAGACTAATTACTGGAACAAAATGAATTTTTCCAAGCAGATTTCTCCATAAAAAACCCTTTGTGAAATGTAATAAAATCAGCCCTAATAATGTGCTAATCGATAACACTGGGTACATAGCTTTTGGTGGAAGATAAATTGCCAACACTAGAGGTATAACTATAAAAAAAATAATTAACTCTACATAACGCATCATAATCATATCTTTAACACTACTAATAAAACAATATTTTTTAGTACCACAAATCAATACAAAGAAAATATCCTAAGGCAGCAAATCTTTTTCTGCAAAGCTTTATGCACATTTATAAAACTAATCATATTAAAAGGAAATCTTTTCTCTAAACTAGTTTTATAGTCAGACTAGTTTAAAGAAATTTTATTTATTAGATTTTACTTATTATTTTAATAATCATGGAGACCATTAAATGTCTGGTACAATAATTAGTTTTACAACGATTGAATATCCAAACGAAGATTCAATGGAAAGGTCAATTGAAATATTTCAAAAGGAAATGACAGCTCTTGCGGATAAACTCAGACCACTAGGGATGATAAAATTTCATTCAAGCCGTCTTTTTCTGCCTGAAGGAAAATTAATGTTTGGAAATTGGCTTGAATATCGCGATATGGCAGCTTTTGAAGCTTGCAATAAGATTTGGGAAAAAAACGGTGAGGAGATTGCTGAAAAATACAGTGGCATATTTGATGATATGAAAATTAACGCGTACCGCGGTGAAGTACATCAAGATTGGTCTTAATACTAGAAGATTAAAAATGTGATGGGACCCAATTGTAAGGATCCCATCACCCAAGGTAAGATTTAAGAAGCTTAGAACTTATTCTCATATGGTGTTTGTCCACCAGTTAAAGCCAAATCAAGTTTCATTACGTTATTATTTAGAGCAATAAGGCCAAAATTAACCCCATCAGGACCATCAATAAAATCTTGAAAATCAGAATCTGAAATTCCCTCTTTGGCTTCCCAAACACAATAAATTGGACCCTCTTGACTCATTGGCATGAAGGAGTGATTAAAAAAACCTTTGTTCATATTGGACTTAACATTTTCTGCAAAAGCGACTTCGTCGCCCATATGCGCGCCAAGCTTTCCCCACCACTCAGCTGCCATTCCTGGTTTAAGGTGGTGATTAACAATGTAGAATGATGATGCCATTTTTTATTTCTTTCTTTTGTTTAAATTATTTGCCATTTCTCAGTTATTTTGGGAAATTAGCTGTGTAAAAACTTATTGTATGTGAAGTATAATTCTATAAATTTTGAACTGTTAGTTTCACATTAAAAGTAGTTTTTATTTACAGGGATAAAGGTTCCATTCTGCATTACCCTCTGGGTCTGAGTCGTAAGTAAACATATAACACTTACCATTCAGTTCAGATAATGCTTCAGATGAAGTTTCAAATGAAGCTGCACCTCTAAATGCGACTCCACCAGATTCTGTCATATTACCAACACCATTTGCCCTAAATGTCGCAACACCTTCAGAACAAAATATAATGCCTGCATTTGGACACTCACCCAGCCATGAACCATCAGGTCGCATCTCAGCAGTAAATGTTGATTGGGCCATAACGTCATGTCCTAGAAGTTTACCACCACCAACGGTGCTAGTTTCCATACCAGGCATTCCATACTTTCCTGTGTCTATCGCCTTATTAGTTTCCTTAAAGGTCATAGACCCTGCTTTTTCTCCAAGCATTTTATTCTCCAATATATTTAAATTTTTATGTTTTAGCAGTCTTAAGATTAATCGCTAAAAAATTTAGAACTAATAGAAAAATAAAATACCATACTATTTACGAAACTAGTGTCATTATAAAAGTGGTAAATTATAGTATTTAGTGAACCGGCTCATCACCAATTTCAGCCATTTTTTTATCCAATAGCTCTCTCATTTTCTTTTTTATGCTTGCGTATTCTGGATTATTGATTTCATTAAAAAGTTCCATTGGATCTTTTTTACAATCAAACAGCTCCCATTCGCGATCCTCACCTCCATGATTTGTTCCAGGCAAATCGAAGCCCTCATTGTACCAATAAATCAGTTTATAGTTCTGATCGCGGATACCATAATGAGAGAAAGCGTTGTGGTCAGGGTCTTTATGCATCCAATACCTATGATAAGCCGCTTGCGCCCAATCCTCAGGAACTTTATTTCTTAAGATAGGCTTCAAACTTTTCCCTTGCATGTATGTGGGAGTTTTCAATCCTGCAAAATCTAAAAATGTTGGCGCAAAATCTACGTTGCAGCATATGTCATCACATACTTGTCCTGAATTTATCTCAATTGGATAACGACATAAAAAAGGCATTTGAAATGACTCTTCATAAATAAATCGCTTATCAAACCACCCATGCTCACCCAAGAAAAAGCCCTGATCCGATGTGTAAATCACAATAGTGTTTTGAGTTAAATGATTTTCATCAAGATAATCTAAGAGTTGCCCAACACTTTCGTCGATGGATGCGATTGTCGCAAGATATCGTTTCATATATCTTTGATATTTAAATTGATGAAATTCTTTTTGGGACACAAAAGTAAATTTTTCACCAGTATGTTTATCGATAAGAACTATATCTTTTACATTCGTGGGATTTGGGATTTTCCGTTTAGAACTTTTAGGACGTGTACGTAGACCAATTTCTGAACCACCCTCTGGTTGTACCAAGCCAAGATCATCATAAGTCATGTCTTCTTTTATACGCATCTTAGCCTCAGCAGCAGCTTTGGCGCGGTTCTTATAATCATCATCAAAAGTATTTGGAACTTTAATATCAGATTGAAAAAGCTCTCGATATTTAGGATGAGGCTCCCATTCTCGATGAGGTGCTTTATGATGACACATTAAGAAAAAAGGTTTTTTAGTATCTCTTTTCTTGAGCCAGCCTATACTTTTCTCTGTTATAATTTCAGTCGCATAGCCAGGCACTTCAATCTCTTTACCCATTTCAATAAAATGGGGGTCAAAATAATCGCCCTGGCCGGGCAATACAGACCAATAATCAAATCCAGTTGGTTCATGGTTTTTACCTTCACCAAGGTGCCACTTACCTACTATTGCAGTTTGATAACCTCCAGTTTGAAGATGTTTAGCAACATTAGGCATTTTATTATTCATAGGGGTATTCAAAGTTGTTACACAATTTACATGATTGTATGTTCCAGCAAGAATTGCTGCTCTACTTGGCGTGCAAATCGAATTTGTTACATAACAATGATTAAGCCTTATGCCCTCATTTGCAATACGATCAATATTTGGAGTTTTATTAATTCCCCATCCATATGTACTAATAGCTTTAGAAGCATGATCATCAGCCATTATGAAAAGAATATTTGGTTGTTTAGCCAAGACACACCTATTAAATTGGATATTTATATCTCTTTCAAAAAGATCCTTATCTGAGCAACAGAACATGGTTTAAATATAATCTCAAGTTCAAAAATAGCTTTAAATTTATTTCAAATTGAATACGTAAAATATATGTAAAGCTGTAGAGTGTTTCTTAATTTAAATCGATTATATGAGCCTCTTTTGTTGAAGTATTAAAAGCAACCATTCCACCTGATATTACATTTTTCTTTGTTATGGCTTGAATGTTAACCTGATGCGTTACAAAAATTACTAAACTACTTGATGGAAGTTCGAATAACTTTTGTTCTAATTTTTTTAACGTTTCTTTTCTAGGTACAAAATTCTGAAAAATAGAGTTCAATCCTGAAAATTTATGAACAAGACCTATATCAAGTAAGGAAGCTGTTTGATAACAACGGCACCAATAACTTGAATACACTTTATCAAATTGAATACTATTTTCTTTGAGCTGCTTGCCAATTAAAACTGCTTGAGTAATTCCAACCTGATTGAGATTGCGCTGTGTAGAGCAATCTCCGATTTTAAAATTGGTTGGATCACCAATTCCTGGTGCCAGAGCATGTCGCATGAAAATTACATTTGCATCAATGTTATTGATGATCTCTTGTATGCCATTATTGTCTGCGTGAGCTCTCGTAACAAAGTTTGATAACCCAAAAATAAGAAATATAGTCAAAAATTTATACATAATTACAATCTCTATACTCATATCCATTCAGTAATATAATTACTATGAGACTTAATCTCTCTTCATAACTGGAGTAACTTCCAAATGACCCATTTCTAATATTGGATCGAAAGCTTGATCTAGTGCTTCAAATGAATCCGCTTCGCAAACAATAAACAAAGTATGTTCTAATCTGTTGGAATACATTTCGTGTACTTTCACACCATGACTACCAAGATTTGCGAGTGTTTCTTTGAATTTAGGGCCATTCTCTGGATGGTGCGTTTGGCAGGTTGAATAATCATGTGTATGTTGAATCATAAATAACATTGGAAGTTCCTTTAATATTTAAATTTATATAGACAAAAATTTATAAAAATATTCAACAAATTCATAGTATAAAAATAAAGCTTTATATTATTCTAATAATATTACGGTTGAAATATTTTATACCAAGGTTTTTTGTGATTGAGCCAAAACCATTTTTTTTATTTTAGTTGATGAAGTCCTTGGATTATAGGTAACCTGTGCTATTTCTTTTCCCATTTTCCTTAAGTAGTTATTTACATCAAGATTATGAGGTTTTTTACCCCAGTCTTCACCAACAACAAAAATGTCTACGTCCACTGCTTTACATCCAGAAACATATTCCAATTGATGGTAGGGGCGAACGATATCAACACAACTTAATGCCTCTAGCATTTCCACCCTTTGTTCTAGTGGAACAACCGGAACATTAGGTTTATACATGTTAACAACTGCATCAGAGGCAACTCCAACTACAAGAATATCACCCAAAGATTTACAGTGATTTAGTAAGGCAAGATGGCCTACATGAAGTAAATCAAATGTACCGACCGTATAGACTATCATTAAATACTTTATCCTTTTACCTACCTATAAATAATGTTAGTTGGTGCAAACTTAATACACGATCACAAGATATTCATTTAGTAGTTACATACAATTAAGCTGAGAAATTCCAAACACGAAAGTCTGGAACCAGTTGATATTTTGAATATTTTTTTTATGATTCAAATTTGCATACAACAAAAATATTTTTGCCTGTCTTTCATAGACTATGCACTTCACACTTAACTTAAAGGACTTGCTATGACAACCAAAAACACTCCAGTTCAAGTACTGCCATCTCGTCCAATCCTGTCTTATCTAAAAGATCTTCCTAATATATGCTCAATTGCAGGTTTGTGTTGTACATTAATTGCAATCTATTGTTTAATTTTAGGCATTTATAATTTTGCAATGATTGGCATGATTTGGGCTGTTGCATTTGATTGGGCAGATGGCCTTATCGCTCGTAAAATGAAGGGGAGAACTGGCTCAGATAGTCAATTTGGTGGGCAACTTGATCTGATTATTGATATTGTAAGTTATGGTGTGACACCTGCAATCCTTATTTTAAGTTATGCCAATTTTAACCCATTATTCTTACCAATTGCATTTATAATGTTAGTTTTTGGTGCTATTCGCCTGAGCTATTTTAGTACATTTGGTTTATCTAGCGATGCAAAGTACACAGGATTAGCTATAGATAATAATAGCATTATTCTTGTATTTTTATTTATGTTTTCACAATATTTTGAAAAATTTGGCTTTTCTATTTTCCTTGCTGCGAGTGGTCTATTTCTTTCAATTTTGAATGTATCACAAATTAAAACACCCAAGTTATCTGGAAATCCAATAAACGTTACTTTATTGGCAATCTATACACTAACAGTAACTTATATATATTCTTGGGTATTAATTTAGATTACCAAATACTTAAAAAAATACTATAAAATACATTTATTTTTTTAAGCTTTTAACATTTTGAAATAAAATTTTTAATATTTATTTATTATCAAGCGAGTACTTAATTTCATTGTAATAAATTAATCACTGAAGTGGCCAAGAGGCCATTTCAAAGATTGTTTTTCTATTGGTAAGATTAGAACTTTTACTAGAAACCTAATGTTTCTTTTTTCTTTTTCCCAGATCGTGATTTGCCTTTATAAGCTTTCTGAGTTTTTCCGTAATAAGTCTCTTTTTGCTTTTCTTGCTTCTTTTTTAGAAGTTCCTCTAGCTTTTGCTTAACTGTCTGTTCAGTCATCTTGGAACCTTTACATTATGTTGATGATATCCCTGTTTAGGGCCATGACTACTATTAGGGACTATCACAGCCCAATGTCCATCATTTATTCTTTGATGTGTTTATGAAGTTCTGTCCTTAAAGGCAGGAAATATTGCACCTCAGAAAATCTTTAAAGCAACGCAAAATCTAAAAAAGGGTCAAACTCTTTAATATTTAGGCAAGAACTCAAGAGATAAAACTAAAAATTGGCGCTGAATAAAAATGATTTTCAAAAAGAGCCAAAATAGTCTTAAAAAATTAATCTAAAAAAATTTATAAATTAATAAAGTACCCTTTTGTAAAGTCAGAGCGACACCCAAGCAGAGTTCCTAGACGATGACTTGACACAAGCATTGATAAAGCGAATGCCCTCCATACCATCCATTACATCTTGACAGTACACGTCTTTTGGTACCGGTTGACAGGCTTGCGCAGCACGAATTGAACGTGCTGCTTCAGAGTAAATGTTAGCAAAACCTTCGAGGTAACCCTCTGGATGCCCCGCAGGTATTCGGTTTAGTGCATTCGCAGTCAAGCTAGTTCCAGCCCCTCCACGGGTCAAAAGTCGTTTTGGCTCACCAAAAGATGTATACCAAAGGTGGTTAGGATTTTCTTGCTGCCATTCGATTCCACCTCTTTCACCGTAGACGCGTAATCGTAAACCATTTTCGTTGCCCGGCGCGACTTGGCTACACCACAGCATACCTTTCGCACCACCTTCGAAACGCATCATCACATTTGCATTGTCATCAACACGACGCCCAGGAACGAAAGCGTCAAGGTCAGCTGAGAGATGGCTTAGCGACAGGCCAGTCACAAACTTGGAGAGGTTGTAGGCATGAGTACCAATATCACCTATTGAGCCACCCACTCCAGAGCGCATTGGGTCAGTTCTCCAATTGGCCTGCTTATTGTTAACTTGCTCAGTTAGCCACTCCTGAACATATTCCACTTGTACGAGCCGCAACTTACCTAATGCTCCAGATTCAACCAATTCGCGCGCTTGTCGCACCATCGGATAGCCAGTGTAGTTGTGGGTCAATATGAAAAGTGAATCTGATTTATTAACTGCAGCAACCATTTTCTTTGCTTCTGATAAAGTTGCAGTCAGCGGCTTGTCACAAATAACGTGAATCCCTCGCTTAAGAAACTCACGGGCCACTGGGTAGTGCATGTGGTTGGGCGTAACAATGACAACCGCCTCTATTCCTTCAGCCAGCCGCGCTTCGCACTTAGCCATATCCTGGAAAGTACCATAGTTTCGATCCTTTGAAAGGCCTAACGCTTTGCCAGACGCAATAGACTTTTCAATTGTCGAAGAAAGCGCACCAGAAATAAGCTCAAACTCGCCATCAATTCGAGCAGCTATACGATGTACTCTACCAATAAAGGCATCATTTCCACCACCTACCATACCCAGCCTAATAGGTTTTTGCATTTATTTATCCTCCAAACCTAATATCCGTTTGTTCGCAGCAACATTTGTTTCTGCATTAGCAAAGTCATCAAATGCGTGTGGCGTGATAGAAATAATATGGTCTTTCACAAAACTTGCCCCTTCCCGCGCACCATCTTCAGGGTGTTTGATAGCGCATTCCCATTCCACAACTGCCCAGCCATCAAAATCTATTGTTGCCATTTTAGAGAAGATAGCACCAAAATCTACCTGTCCATCACCCAATGAGCGGAAGCGACCAGCGCGGTTAACCCAGTTCTGATAACCACCATAAACGCCCTGTCGACCAGTAGGGTTAAATTCGGCATCTTTAACATGGAACATTTTAATGCGATCAGCGTAAATATCGATATGGTCTAAATAATCCATGCACTGCAGCACAAAATGAGAAGGATCATAAAGCATATTACAACGTTTATGTCCGTCAAGTCGTTCAAGGAACATCTCAAAACTATTCCCGTCGTGTAAGTCTTCACCCGGATGAATCTCATAGCAAACATCAACTCCATTCTCATCAGCATAATCTAATATCGGCTTCCAGCGCTTGGCCAGCTCGTCAAAGGCAGTTTCAATAAGCCCAGCTGGGCGTTGTGGCCATGGATAGATATAAGGCCATGCAAGCGCTCCAGAAAATGTGGCGTGTTCCGTGATGCCAAGATGTTTAGAAGCAGTGATGGCTTTTTTCACTTGATCAACAGCCCACTTCTGCCTTGCCTTGGGGTTACCACGTACAGCCTCAGCGGCAAAACCATCGAAGATTTCGTCATAAGCTGGATGAACGGCTACAAGTTGGCCCTGTAAATGTGAAGATAATTCAGTTACTTCAATACCATTGCTAGAGGCCACACCTCTAAACTCATCACAATAGTCTTTGCTCTTAGCGGCAATTTCCAAATTAAAAATATTTCCAGCCCAACTAGGCACTTGAACACCAATATACCCACACTCAGCTGCCCATTTTGTAATACTGTCCCACGAATTAAACGGTGCAATATCGCTTACAAATTGTCCTAAAAAAAGAGCAGGGCCTTTAATAGATTTCATAATGTTCTCCAGATAAAATTTATGAATGGCTCATCTTTTTTGACTAAGTGCTACTGCAAGTATGATTATTCCACCACGTGCAATAAGTTGTTGGCTATATTCTAAGCCCATAAGAATTAAGCCGTTGTTAATCATTCCAATCATCATTGCACCTACGACTGTACCTATCACAGTGCCCTTACCACCAAAAAGACTGGTGCCTCCTAAAACCGCGGCTGCTATTACCGAAAGTTCATCACCTTCACCCAATTGAAAGCGTCCTGATTGTAAACGTCCAGCATACAACATCCCAGCAAGTGCAGCTGCGGTTGATGACAAAACGAGAACGCGAAACTTGATCCGTGCAGTATCGATTCCTGAATATCGTGCGGCAGTTTCTCCACCACCCGTAGCTAAAACACGGCGACCAAATCCTGTACGGCGAAGAGCAAAATGCCCAATAGCACCAAGAATTAAAACCCAAAACAATAGGACGGGTATCCGTCCAATTGAACCCCCACCAAAAATCCAAGCATATGATTGGTTAAGAATTGGCACAGCTGCGGTATCAGATATCCACATGGCAGCACCCTTAGCAATACCCATCATTGCCAGTGTAGTCAGAAATGATGGAATTCCCACACGCGTAGTTAGCCAACCGTTAAACATGCCAACAACCAATCCAGTTGCAAGTCCAGCAAATACTCCAGCAATTGGACCTGCAATAGCGATGGCCATGGCCACAGTAACTGTTGCTAAACCTGCAACAGAACCAACCGAAAGATCAATCTCTCCAGCAGACAAAACAAATGTCATTGCGATGGCCATTACCGCTATCATTGCAGTTTGTCGGATGATGTTCAGAAGATTGTTAGGATTTAAAAATCCCTTATCAGAAAGTGTGACCGCAAAAATCAAGAATAATACTATAAAGCCAATGTAAATAATATTTTGACGCCAATCGCCAATTAACACCCTAAACAAGTGTGATTTGCTAGTTCTAGATTCAGCCATTAGTAGACTCCAGTCTTGTTTGTGCCTTTACGGCTAATTGTATTTCTGTTTGTAGGTGTTTTTCAGCTGCTTGTAATTGGCGCCCAGGGTCGTCGTTAGGGTTGCTCGATTCATTATAGTATTCGCGCGGATTATCAGAAAAAATACGACCCCCTTCCATAACAACAATCCGATCACAAGCCGTCAGCAGCTCCGACAACTCTGATGATATCATGATAATCGCTTTACCCTCACGCGCAAGGTTCCTGATCAATGCTACAATTTCAGATTTTGAACCTATATCTATACCCGCAGTTGGCTCGTCCAATACAAGAATATCTGGCATTGTAGCTAGCCACTTTCCAATGACTACCTTTTGTTGGTTTCCACCAGACAACGTTACAACTGCATGATCGCGACTTGCTGTCTTTATAGACAGCCTTTTAATCTGTGCATCAACTATAGATTGTGACTTTTGTTTTATTTCAAAACCGTAGCGTGTTAATTGCTTAAGTGATGCCATGGTTACGTTTGATTGAACTGAGTGATCAGCAATAATACCCTGTGTTGATCGGGACTCCGGTACAAGTGCTACTTTTGCTGCATTGGCATCACCTGGTCGTCTGAAGTTAACAGACTTTCCTCTAATTTTTATTTTTCCAGACTGCGCAGGCGTAATTCCAGAAATAATTCGAGCCAAAGATGAACGTCCTGATCCTAGTAACCCCGCCAAACCAACGATCTCACCCTCGTGAACCTTCAAGTCAACTTTCTGTGGGCGATATCGACCACATACATCCTGCAACTCTAAAAGCAAATCTCCCTTTGATGCTTTACTAAATGTAACATCAGCTAGTCCGTTTGAACGCTTACCTACGATATGTTCAATCATTTTATCTATCGGCAGCTTGGATATTGGCGCACTAATTACATGTTTACCATCGCGCAGAATTGTTGCACGATCAGCAATCTGGATAATTTCATCCATACGATGACTAACATAAATGATGGCTGTTCCCTTTTCTTTTAGCTTTCGCAAAAATACAAAAAGACGCTCAACGTCTGACACAGCTAAAGCAGTCGATGGCTCGTCAAGCACCAAAACCTTTGCGTTTTGACTAATTGCCTTTGCTATCTCAGTTAACTGTTTCTGACCTGCGCCCAGGTCACCAACCATAGCATTTGGGTCTACATCGACCTGAAGTGTGTCAAACAGCGCCTTAGCTTGGCGTACTGCTTCTTTATCATTTATAAGATTTAACTTGGAGACAGCTTCACGCGTAAGAAAAATATTCTGAGCAACAGAAAGGGTTGGGATTAGACTCATTTCTTGAAAGTTCATCGCAACACCTGCATCGCGGGCCTCTTTTGGATGGCTTTCTGTAAGGTATTGATCGCCTACCTGAATAGTCCCAGTTTCAGGCTTATGAATTCCATTAAGTACTTTCAAGATAGTTGATTTTCCAGCTCCATTGCCACCCAAAAGAGCGTGCACTTCACCAACAAAAACTTCAAAATCCACATTATCAAGCGCTTTGACACCCCCAAAACTTTTGGAGATGCCTCTCATTTGTACAGCAACAACAGGTTTTGTCATTAAACCTCAACCCAATTCCCAGTTTGCCCAGACTTGATCAACGCATCAGCCACTAATTCAGTTTGCAAAGCTTCAGCAAAATCAGGCGTCGGTGTTTCACCGTTAACGATGGCCGCAAAGAAATCGCGGCATTCAACAATCTTAGTTTCAGAGTACCCAATACCAAGGCCAGGTATTGGCCAAAGCCCATCACCATAAGGATGGGCTGGACCAGTATAAATCGTCCGAAATCCACGCGCGTCACCTGGATCACTTGCAAACATTACTTGCAATTCATCCCGCCTCTCGTAGTTAAAATGAATAGAACCTTCTTCACCATGAATTTCTAAGGTAAGAAAATTATTGCGCCCGTAAGCATTGCGTGTTGCTTCAAGTGTACCAACTGCGCCAGTTTCAAATCTAATAAGTGATAAAACTTCATCATCCACATCAACAATACCTAAAGGAGCATCTGTTTTTTTGTCAGAAGCACCAAGCTTGTCTACGCCCCCTGCTTGGATTGGTCGTTCTTTTATGTAAGTTTTTGTTATTGCGTTTACCTCAGTAATGTTTCCCACGAGATAGTGTGCCATATCGACAACGTGAGTTCCAATATCACCTATCGCACCTGAACCAGCAATATTTTTTTGAAAACGCCAAGATAGTGGGCCATTAGGGTCAGCAGACCAGTCCTGTAGGTAAGTACCCCGAAAGTTAAGAATCTTACCAATCCGCCCTTCGTCAATGAAGCGTTTTGCTAAAGCAACTGCAGGAGTGCGCCGATAATTAAACGCAACCATATTAGTCACGCCTGCCTCTTTGACTGCTTTAGTCATAGCTCGAGCCTCTTCAACGGTTCGCGCTAGTGGTTTTTCGCAAATAATGTGTTTACCAGCCTTTGCTGCAGCAATTGCAATTTCAGCATGAACATTATTTGGCGTGCAAATATCAACAACATCAATATCGTCTCGAGCGATTGTATCCTTCCAATCACTTGAAGCCTCTTCAAATCCAAAACGCTGTCGCGCTTCTTCTGCAAGAACATCATTGACATCTACAACAACTTTTCGATGAGGAATCGCCGGAGCTGGCCAAAAAAACATAGGCATTGCAGCATATGCCATGGCATGTGCTTTGCCCATAAACCCACCCCCAATCATAGCAACATTTAAGGATTTTATCATAAATTTTCTCTTCTATATAAATTAAAGTAAAAAACATAAGGGCGGAAAAGCTCTTAGCCCAACCGCCCAAACTGGTTAATTATTTCATGCTATTTTTTATATTGTCAGTGGCCTCTGCACTATAGACAGTCATCCAGGCTTCAAGCAAGTTGCTTTGCTGAACTGGCAGGGCTGGGAGCGCCACAAAAGCTGGGGCATCTTTATCAAGAAGTCCATAACCAGCTAGTAGCGCTTCAGTTACGCCCTGGTGATATGGACGTTGTGCACCAAGCCCGTAGACATGGCCACCCTGCGCCATACTAATCGCAACGTTTTCACCAAGATCAATTGTTGTAATAACTAGATCATCACGCCCAGAAGCCCGTGCAGCAGCAATCACACCCTCCGCAGGAACGTCCCAGACCGCCCAAATACCATTAATTCCAGGATTAGAAGTTAGCATTGCATTTGCAGCCCGATCAGCATCGCCAGAAAAGTCTGGACCACCTATGCCTTGTTCAGCAACAATTTTGATATTGGGGTAGTCAGTAGCAATTGTAGCTTTAAAACCATCATAGCGCTGACGTGTAACAAAGAAGTCTGCTGCATGAAAAACTAATCCAATCTGACCTTCTTCACTTAATGCTTGCGCCATTAAATGTGCGGCAGCTACACCATTACCATAATTGTCTGCTGATACTGATGCAATATAATCTTTTCCAGCAACAAAGTTTGCGGGAACATTGTCCATAAACACAAGTTTTATACCAGCCTCAGACGCTGCACGAAAAGCAGCAGCAGTAGCAACTGGGTCTGTCGGAATAGACACAATGATATCAGGTGAACGAGCCATGATGGTTTCAATGTCAGCAACCTGCTTTTCTGGCTTAAAGCCTGCATCTGTTACTGCAATAACTTCAATGCCCATAACTGCAAACTGGGTTTTAAGACCATTAATCTGGGCTTGACTCCAATCATTACCGCCATAATGCATCACAATTGCAGCAGTGGCTTTCATCGCCTTAATTTTAGCAATCTCATCATCATTTAGAAAAATAGATGACGCTGCTGCGGGAGCTTCTCCATTAGGGCCTTTTGATAGAACAGTTTCCTGCAATGCCAGTAGGGCGGCAGCGGGATTCGCATTAGCTTGTAAAGCCGAAAGCCCTAATGCAATAACCATTGCAGAGCTCATTAACATTTTTTTATTTATCATAATTTTCTCCATTTTTTCGGATAAATCCGAGTTTGTTAAATTGTATTATTGTGCCTGTTTTAGATAATTCATGCTCAAACGTGCCCCTTCCAGCGGATCTCCCCAAGCATCCAGCTCTGTACAAATCCAGCCTTCAAATTTGATTTCTTTAATAGCCTTCAGGATAGGAGCTGTATCTAGATCGCCTCTATCAAGTGGAACAAAGGCAAATGGGTCCCGTTGAAGTCCTTTTAGATGAATATAAGTTATTCGATCTGCATGCTCTTGGATCATCTGCGCAGGATTTCCACCTGCTGCAGCTAAATGCGCCGTATCTGGACAAAATCTAATGCTAGTCAGATCAAAGATCCGGCGAACTTCTTCTGGGCCTTCAACAATTGTTGAAAGGTGCGGATGATAATGTGCTTGAAGGTCACGCTCTTCAGCTAGATCATTAACCCTATCTAGGGCAGCTCCAAGTTTGTGATAGTCAGATTCACGGGTACCATCATATCGTTTGGCCCCTCCTCCAACAACAAAGTGTGGTGCACCTAGTTCTGCGGCTCTGTCAGCTGAACGAGTAATTCGATCCAACTCATCAGGTAGAATATCATCAAAGATAAAATTTGCACCGGAATAAGCTGCTACAAGTTCTAGACCTGTTCGTTGAAGGAGTGCTCGAAAGTCAGTTACTTTATAGTCAAGTAAATTTCCATCAAAAAGCTCAACTCCAGAATAACCTGCTTCGGCAATTTCAGTTAGGGCCTTATCCATGTCGCCGAAGGTTCTATAAGCTAATTGTGAGATTGAAGTAACACCCACGGCATCTCCACCCAAGGCGCCCCAACAGTTTGCATGATAAGCTAATTTACAATTGTCCATAATTTCCCTTTTTTCCAAATCACAACAAAAACATGCCGCTGTTTTATAAAACTTATTCAAATATAAAGTTATAAAAATGATTATGTCAACATTTAATAAGCAAAAGTATCTAAACTTTTGTTTTTTACCAGCATAAGTTAAGTATTGACCACTAAAATCAGGTCGCTTAAGTCTTAAATAAGTACAATTAGCGAGATTTAGCAGACCATGAGCCAGAATCAGACCAACCAACAACGTCAAAGGGGACGACCAAAGCTGAATGAGACCGCCGCAACAAGTGTTGCAGAGCTTTTAGGTTTTGTTAGGAAGCATCAGGCACTCACTCGGCTAGAACTTGAAAAGATAAGTGGTTTTGGCAGAGCTGTTGTGGCAGATCGCTTGGCATTACTTTCCGAACTAGGCCTCGCTCACGAAAACGAAACTGGAATCTCAGGTGGTGGGCGTGTCCCACGAATGGTCAGTTTCTCGAAAAATCGTGCGGTTCTTGTTGTAGCATCAATTGATCAATCTTCTATATCAGTTGCACTTTCAGACCTTACTGGAAAACTGACTGCGCAGCATCATGAGCCAGGTGATCTTGGCTTAGATCCCAGTGATGGCGCTGATCGAATGATTACCTTAATTAGGCTAATGTTGTCGCGCCAAACAAAACTACCAGAACTTTGGGGCATTTCAATTTCAGTTCCTGGGCCAATTGGACCAAGTGAAAATGGATCCCCCCTCACTTCGACCCCAGATTTTTTACCAGGCTGGAATGAAAGCAAATTGGTCGAGCGCTTGATTGCTGAATTTTCGGTACCAATTTGGTTGATGCCAAGTGTTAATACGATGACGGTTGGCGAACTACATGGTGGGACAAGCGAAAACAATGACTGCATGTTGTTTATTAAAACAGGCAAAAGGTTTACAGCAGGATTGGTTTATGAGGGCCGCCCATATAAAGGTGCAACTGGAGCTGTAGGACTTATTGGCCAATTACCAGCTACCCATGAGGGAATTTTAGGTACTTTGGACAGCCTTGCAGGTGCGGAGTTCATTGAACAGGCCGCTTTAAGGGAAGCGCGTAATGGTACAAGCGAGCAGTTGACAGATCTCCTCAACAGAGGTGGCGAACTTACCCTAAATGAGATTTGTCAGGCGGCTCAGCTTGGCGATACGGTTTGTGTTTCAATTATTACCGCAAGCGGAAAGTTAGTTGGTACGGCGCTAGCGACCTTACTAAATATGCTTAACCCTAAATGTGTTATATTAGCAGGAGCACTGGCACAAACAAACGATATATTTCTAGCGGCTGTTAGAGAAGCAGTTTATGGGGCATCCCATCCTTTAGTGACACGTGACCTTCAAATTTTGCAATCCCAATTAGGAAATACTGCAGGCCTTTTAGGTTCGGCGCATATATGTTTGAATGCACTATTTGAACCTAAGATGCTACGTGGATGGGTTATGATGGGAACACCTTTGATGCACCCAGATATCATCTCTATAATGCAACCAAAAATTGTTTCAGAGGGACTAGTCTGAAATGGGTATTATTGGATTAGGACCTCATGGCGAACGCGCAGCTCCTCCAGAAAGAGTAGTCTTGCTACCGAATGATATTGCAATGGCTCGGCGAAAAAAATTCAGGGTAGCTATTATCATGCATACTCTTGAAAGCGATTGGTCTAAGCAACTTGTGACGGGTATCATTGGAACACTTGGTGATGCTGGTGCAATTGTTGTCGAAGTGGTGGATTGCAGCTTTTCAGCTGAAGCGCAAATTCATGCCCTGAAGCGCATCCGACTTATGCAACTAGATTGTGTGATATCTCTCCCCATTACCAGTGAAGCAGTTGCCGACGCTCATCGTATGATCGCCGAGAGCGGCACACGTTTAGTGTTAGTTGACAATGTCCCCTCAGGCCTCCTGCCATCCAAAGATTATGCTAGCTTTGTATCTGCTGACAATTATGGACTAGGCATGATGGCAGCAGAAATGCTATCAGAACATATCCCCCAAAATGGGAGCATAGCGCTTCTTGGGTATGACAAAGAATTTTTCGCCACCAACGAACGTGAAATCTCTTTTTCTCGCTGGATTTCAACTAATCGTCCAGACATAACTACAAATATTTACCATTTCAATTCGATACGCACTGTCGGACAATTGGCAAAGGACCTATTAACAAAGCCATATTGCCCAAGCGGAATGTTTGTTGTCTGGGACACACCCTGCGTTGAAGTTTTAAAGGTTATGCGTCAGATTGATATTTACGTGCCTATAACAACAATTGACCTTGGCAGTGTGGTTGCATCGAGCCTTGCCCGGAATGGCCCCATAAAAGGGATTTCCGCTCAGAGACCATTTCAACAAGGGGAGTCAGTCGGCAAAACCACTGTTACTGATTTACTGGGGCGAAAATGCCCAGAGTGGATTGCGCTTCCTGGCCTTGCAGTCAGGCAATCAAATGTGGCTGAAAGTTACCAGGCTATTTGGCGTATGCCAGCTCCTCGTGCAATCCTTGATGGTCTTGCCCCTCGCAAGAACAGCTTGAATTCTGAAATCTAAGTACTGTGGGCACCCAATCAGATTATTACCCAAGTTGGGAAGAAGACTAGAAATAATCATTAATTATTTGAGTGTAGCGAATAGTTTTTACTGCACAAAATTTAACAAATTACAAAACTAAATGAATATGATTTAAAAAATTTTAATTAATATTTGGATGCTCAGGATAAAATTTTAACTTTCTCACAGGGACTTAATTGGAGACTCTACAGAACTTGAATTCAATCACTTTTAAGGGCCTGTTACGCTCAAACTCTTCCTATGATAAATACTACTTAAGAACAGAAGCCACTAGATCTGCATCAATAAATATATTTTCATGCTGATACTTATTTCTAACTGGGACAACTATATTTTTGCTCCACTCATTTATAGCATTGATAGCGTCATTATCTGAGGCTGTGACAAATGCCATCATTCTTGTGGGATCATTACGGTCTTTATTAATATCAACTGAAATCTTATTTGCAATTGAAGGATTATCCCATGCAAGCCACAGTTGCTTTAGCTCTTCAATAAAAGCATCGTTATCTGCTTCTGATGTAAACTTGTTTATATTTAATCGCTTTAACTTAGTCATTTATAAATCCAATTACTTTTTTACAAATTTAATAAACAAAATTCCTCAATTCAACTACAATTATATTTGGCTAAAGATAGCTCTCCATTATCGTTCACTATTGTTTTATTTTTGGTTAATTTTTAGGCAAAGGTGTAATATTTTGTGCATATATGGTTTGATTTTTAATTTAACCACACCTAGTAAATGCTTTTCTTGAAGACTAAAAGTTCTCTAGATTATGTATTTCTAGGAGCAATATATCATCATGACTTTTCAATCTTCAATATCAACTCTTCAACGTGCAATTGGGAATGTTGAAATAGCCGTTAGAGTAGATGAATTTGGCATTACAAAACTTACAGACTTACGTCAGGAAGGATCTATGCGAACAGTTTTTCCTAAATCAACAAATCATAATTTAGAGGCAGTTATTGTAAACACTGCTGGCGGTATAACTAGTGGAGATAAATTCACAATTTTAGCAGAAGTTGCAGATGGAGCTAAACTGTCATTAACCACTCAAGCTGCTGAGAGAATATATTGTGCTTCTGGTAGTGATATTGGAAATATAAAAAATAAACTTTCTGTAGGAGAAAATGCCCAACTTTTCTGGGTACCACAAGAAACAATTTTGTTTGATGGAAGCAGACTGCAAAGACAACTAAATGTAGAAATTTCTAATACTTCAAAATTTCTTTTTGTTGAGCCTTTAGTTTTTGGACGAATAGCATCAGGGGAAGAGTTAGTTTCATGTTATTTTAAAGACAGCGTTTCTATCACTTGCAATGGCCAGCCCATTTATATTGATGGGATAAAAATAGATGGCGATATCAATGAATTGCTGAAAAAAAAATCTATTGGTAATAATAATAAAGCAATGGCAAACATTGTACTTTATGACACAAATTCAATTAAAATTTTAGATAATATTAGAATGCTTCTTCCACTTAGTGCAGGAGCTAGTCTTATAAATGATCATTTGTTGGTTATAAGAATTTTAACTTCAGATAGTTATGAATTAAGAAAAATTCTTTTTCCTATACTTTCGCTTCTAACAGACAATACCGTACCAAAAAATTGGAAACTTTAAAATGAAACTTACTCCGCGAGAAAAAGATAAATTATTAATTTCTATGGCTGCAGAAGTTGCACGAAAGAGACTCCAGCGAGGGGTCAAACTAAATTATCCTGAGGCAATAGCAATTATCACTGATGCTGTTGTTGAAGGTGCAAGAGATGGAAAATCTGTAGCTGACATGATGCAAGAAGGTGGGCAAATAATCTCAAAAGAACAATGTATGATTGGGGTAGCTGAAATGATCCATGATGTTCAAGTAGAGGCTACTTTCCCAGATGGAACAAAGCTTGTCACAGTTCATAATCCAATTCGCTGAAGGAGAAAAAATGATACCTGGAGAAATATTCCCAGCCGAAGGGATTTTGATACTTAATGAAGGCGCAGTCTCAGAAATTTTAATGGTTGCGAATGAAGGTGACCGCCCTATCCAAGTTGGTAGTCATTACCATTTTGGAGAAGCAAATTTAGCTCTTAAATTTGATCGTGAAAAAGCACGAGGTATGCGATTAGATATTGTTGCAGGAACAGCAATTCGATTTGAACCTGGACAACGCCGTGAAGTACAGCTGATTCCTATCTTGGGAAAGAGATGCATCTATGGCTTCAATCAAAAAATTATGGGAGATTTATAAATGCCTGTAAAAATCAAAAGATCAGAATATGCTTCAATGTTTGGACCTACTGTTGGTGATAAAATAAGGTTAGCTGATACTGATCTCATTATTGAGGTAGAAAAAGATTTAACGATTTATGGTGAAGAGGTTAAGTTTGGAGGAGGCAAAGTAATTAGAGATGGTATGGGCCAATCTCAAGCTACCCGAGCAGAAGGTGCAGTAGATACTGTAATTACTAATGCATTAATTATCGATCATAGTGGAATTTTTAAAGCTGATGTCGGCTTGAGAGATGGAAGAATTTTCAAAATAGGTAAAGCGGGAAATCCTGATACTCAGCCAGGTGTAGATATTATAGTTGGGCCAGGAACTGAAGCTATTGCGGGAGAAGGTCGTATTTTAACCGCTGGCGGATTTGACAGTCACATACATTTTATATGCCCTCAACAAATTGAAGATGCACTTCACTCTGGGCTAACAACAATGCTTGGAGGTGGGACAGGTCCAGCGCATGGCACTTTGGCAACTACTTGTACGCCTGGCTCTTGGCATTTAAGCCGAATGTTGCAGGCAGCGGATGCATTCCCAATGAATCTTGCGTTTGCTGGAAAAGGAAATGCAAGTAAGCCTGCTGCTCTCATAGAAATGGTAAATGCTGGTGCTTGTGCTTTAAAACTACACGAGGATTGGGGAACTACGCCCGCAGCAATAGATTGCTGCCTTTCAGTAGCAGATGATATGGATGTCCAAGTTATGATTCATACCGATACACTCAATGAATCAGGTTTTGTGGAGAATACTGTTAAGGCTATGAAAGGGCGAACAATACATGCATTTCATACTGAGGGTGCGGGAGGTGGCCATGCTCCAGATATTATAAAGATATGTGGAGAAGAGCATGTTTTGCCATCATCAACAAATCCTACTCGGCCATTTACAGTGAACACATTAGAAGAACATCTAGATATGCTTATGGTGTGTCATCATTTAGATAAATCAATTCCAGAAGACGTAGCTTTTGCAGAAAGCAGGATAAGACGCGAAACAATTGCTGCTGAAGATATTCTCCATGATATGGGAGCTTTTTCAATTATCGCTTCAGATAGTCAAGCCATGGGGAGAGTTGGTGAAGTATTGATAAGAACTTGGCAAACAGCTGACAAAATGAAAAAGCAAAGAGGTCGATTGCCAGAAGAGACTGGAGAAAATGATAACTATCGTGTTCGTCGATATATATCAAAATATACAATAAATCCTGCAATTGCACATGGTATTGGGCATGAAATTGGTAGCATTTCTGAAGGTAAAAGAGCTGACCTTGTTATGTGGGATCCAGCATTTTTTGGAGTAAAGCCTGAGATGGTTTTACTTTCTGGAACAATTGTTTCGGCACAGATGGGTGACCCAAATGCATCTATTCCAACACCCCAACCAGTATATTCACGTCCAATGTTTGGTGCATTTGGTCGTTCAGTTGAACGTTCAGCAGTTACATTCGTATCACAAGCGGCATATGAGAATGGTATTGGAAAAAAACTTGGTCTATCAAAAGATGTTGTTCCAGTTAAAAATACTAGAGATATAGGTAAATCAGATCTTATTTTAAATAATGCAATGCCACAAATTGAAGTAAACCCAGAGACTTATGAAGTTCGTGCTAATGGAGAATTACTTACATGTGAACCAGCAAAAGAATTGCCTATGGCGCAAAGATATTTTTTATTCTGATGACAGATTTTACAGCACATGAAGTAAGCCGATCTGGCACTTGGGTTCATAAAATCGAAGAATGTATCCTTACATATGATGAAAGGTTTCTAAGGCGTAAAGTTTTAAATACTTGCAGTGGAAAAAAAGTACTAATTGATCTTCCTCAAACTACTTCACTTGAAAATGGTGATGCGTTGAAAGTTGAAGGTGGAAACTTTATTAAAATTACCTCAGCAGTAGAGCCCTTATTGGAAATAACAGGCAAGAATCTAGTGATATTAGCCTGGCATATAGGAAACCGGCATACTCCTTGCCAAATAGATAAAACTAGATTGTTAATTCAAGATGATCCTGTAATTGGGCATATGCTTGAACATTTAGGAGCAAATGTAAAAAGTATTTTAGAACCTTTTAATCCAGAGAAAGGTGCATATGGCTATGGGAGAACTCACAGCCATGATCATGGGCATACATCACATGATTAGAAATAATGAAATTCTTATATTGACACAAATGCTTTCACCATCTTTTCCCGTAGGTTCTTTTGCATATTCACACGGTATGGAAAGTGCTATTAATGAAGGCTTAATTGTTGACGTGAAAGATTTAGAAGAATGGTTAAGGTGTTTATTAACCCAAGGAAGTGGCTGGACTGATGCAGCATTATTAAATATCGCATACAATGCTAAAAAGTCTGATGTTGAATATATCAATACTTATGCCCGAGCGTTTGCATCATCAAATGAACGGATCAAAGAAACAGACTTACAAGGAGGAGCATTTTGTGATGCTGTAAATTCCATATGGGACTTGAAGCTTAAGAAATTATGTTACCCAGTGGCTTTAGCTAGGACAGCATTTGCTCTAAAGCTTAGCGTTGAACTTACTACTGTAATGTTTTCAAATGCTTTTGTAGCCAATATGTGTAACGTCGCTATGCGGCTTGTCCCACTTGGGCAAACAGATGGTCAACGAGTTCAAGCAATACTAAAATCAGTTGTTTTGGAACTAGCATTAGAAGTAAAAAATGTAACTATTGATGATTTGTTTAGTAATACTTTTATGTCAGACATAATGGCAATGCGCCATGAAACTCAATATTCTCGAATATTTAGAACCTAAAGGAGACAGTAATTGTCAAAAAATGGCCCATTACGGATAGGGATAGGAGGCCCTGTTGGAGCTGGAAAAACCACTTTGACTGCTTCACTTATACGTATCTTACATCCACATAATTCTGTGGGTGTTATTACCAATGATATTTATACTCAAGAAGATGCTGAGGCATTAATGCGGATGCAAATTTTACCAAGAGACCGTGTTATAGGCGTGGAAACGGGAGGATGTCCCCACACTGCTATTCGAGAAGATGCATCTATAAATCTTGCCGCAATTGCCCAAATGCATGAGCGCTTCAATGATATTGAAATTATTTTTATTGAAAGTGGTGGAGACAATCTTTCAGCAACGTTTAGCCCCGAGCTTGCAGATTTGACAGTCTATGTAATTGATGTTGCAGCTGGAGAAGAAATACCCCGAAAAGGTGGCCCAGCCATTACAAAATCAGACATTTTAGTTATTAATAAAACAGATTTAGCACCATACGTGGGCGCATCACTAGAAGTAATGGAACGGGATGCAAAAATAATGCGTGCTGGAAAACCATTTGTATTTTCTAGTTTAAAAAATAGCGACGGAGCCTACCAAATATTGAAAATATTATCTGAGCTAGGCGGTTTCAAATATCAAGATGATCATGCAGTAAAATAATTTAGTAATTTATACTGACAAACAGGAAAGTAGTTCTGACTTTTTAAGTTTTGACTTTGGAGCGTCTAAGATAATGTCACCTCTTCGCATTGCATAAAAATGGTCAGAAAGATTATATGCGAAGTCGAAATATTGCTCAACAAGAAGGATAGCCATATCTCCTTGGTTTTTCAAGAATGAAATTACTTCTCCAATTTGCTTAATAATATTTGGCTGAATACCTTCAGTTGGCTCATCTAATAATAATAATTTTGGTCTGGTAATCAGTGCTCTTGCAATTGCTAATTGCTGTTGTTGCCCTCCTGATAAATCACCACCCCTACGATTTTTCATTTCTTTTAGAACAGGAAACAACTCAAAGATTTGGTCTGGTACCATTTTTTCTGATTTATCTAAACATGCAAATCCAGTTTGCAAATTTTCATGGACTGTCATAAGTGGAAATATATCTCGACCTTGCGGTACATATCCAACACCACGTCTTGCTAGTATATGCGCAGATGATAATCCTTGATCTTTTCCATCTAGTTTATAGGTGCCAACAGAATGATTGTGAGTACCTGCGATGACTTTAAGCAAACTAGTTTTACCTACTCCGTTTGTTCCCATAAGACAGGTAATTTTACCTTTTTCAGCACTTAAATTCACACCATTTAATATCTGGCTTTTTCCATAGTGTAATACAATATTTTCAAGTTCTAACATTTTATCGTCCTAAATATACATCAATCACAGTTTTATTCTTTACAACATGATCTATTGTTCCCTCGGCTAGAACTGTCCCTTCATGAAGAACGGTTACCTTGCAGTCCAAGTTACGGATAAACTCCATATCATGTTCTATTACGACTACTGCATGAGACTTAGCTAATTTCTTTAATAGAGATGCAGTGTGATTTCGCTCTTCAATAGTCATACCTGCAGCTGGTTCATCAACTAGCAATAATTTTGGCCTTTGTGCCAAAAGCATGCCTATTTCCAACCATTGCTTTTGGCCGTGACTCAAATCACCTGCACGTTTTTTTAGTTCTGAAATTAAACCAATGTCAGAAGCAATAGTTATAACCTCATTTCTGTCTAATGAATTAAATCTATAAAAAAGTACTGACAGAGGATCCCTATTATTTTTTAAAGCTATGGTTAAATTTTCCATTACTGATTGATCTTCAAATACAGTTGGTTTTTGGAATTTACGACCAATTCCTAGATTGGCTATTTCACTTTCTGATTTTTGTATCAAACTTATGTTTCTTGAACCCCAAATAACATCGCCACTGTCTGGGCGTGTTTTACCTGTGATTATATCCATAAAGGTTGTTTTACCTGCTCCATTTGGGCCAATTATTGCACGAAGTTCACCACTATCTATGTTAAATGATAAATTATCAATTGCTTTAAAACCATCAAAAGAAACAGAAATTGCATTTACTTCTAAGAGTGCCCCACTCATTTTGAAATTCCTTTAGTAAACTTATCAAATAATCCACCTATACCTTTTGGAGCATACAGTGTGACAATAACAAATGAGATGCCAAGTAAAACTAGCCACCAATCTACCCATTTTAGTTCGATAAATCCTAATGAGATATTAGGTGCCTGTCCTCCAGTTAGCCAACTTGATAACAAAGAAACAAAAGTAGCTCCTATGACTGCGCCATAAATACGACCGCGTCCTCCTATGGCGACCCAGACTGCTAAATATATTGAGGCAATTGGAGTTAATTCAGCAGGATTAATTATACCTGCTTGAGGGTAATATAATGCACCTGCAATTGCTGCAATTATAGCGGTTAACGTGAAGATAAATAATTTATATGTTTCTACGTTGTAACCTAAAAATCGCATCCTTTGCTCATTGTCTCTTATGCCTCGAATAATATTTCCAAGTTTACTCTCAACAATTAATTTTATTAATATAAAGCCAAGTCCTAAAGCTGCAGCTGACCCCCAAAAAAACCATATTGATATTATAGATTGTGGAATTAATTCTAACCCTGGCAAATTTTGCAAACCAGAAAGCCCGTTATTTCCCCGTAAACCACTGTCATTTTGGAATAAGTAAAGGGCAAGAGCCAAAGTCATTGCTTGGGTTAAAATTGATAAATATACACCCGTGACCCGGGATCTAAAAGCAAGCCATCCAAAAACTAATGCTAACAATCCTGGAACTAAGATAACTAAAAAAAGCTGTACCCAAAAAAAGTCAGCAAAAGCCCAAATTATTGGAAATTCAGATCCCCCAACAACACCGAATATCTGTGCTCCAATAGCATTTTGAACTTCTTGAATTGTCATAGGTAATTCTGCATTCTTACCAGCTTCTATGACAATTAACTTTGTTCGTTCATACATCAGCCACATGCCAATCATATATCCACCTAAGCCAAAAAAAGCGAAATGGCCTAAACTTAATATTCCACAATATCCCCAAACCAAATCCATCGCTATTGCTAGCAAACAAAAACATAAGGTTTTTCCAAGCACTTTTATTAAAGAAGTTGAAATAAAACCATAGCCAAACGCCTCACTTCCTATTGTGATAAATGCTGTAATGAAAGAAAGAATTAAGAAAAAAATTAATACACTTGGGTTATTAATCAAAAACTTTACGAGAACACTTTTCATATTTAATCTCCAGCTGCCCGGCCCTTAAGCGCAATAATGCCTCTGGGTCGAAATTGAATAAAAATAATTATGAAAACAATCATAAATGTTTGAGCTGCAAGAGTATTTGATGGATTGAACCATTCGATGCTTTTTTGTAAAAAGCCAATCATAGCTGCCCCAGCAAGTGTTCCCCATATATTCCCAACACCTCCAACAACTACTGTCATAAACGATTGAACTATATAATCATTACCTAGCTCTGAGGTAACTTTTGCAAATAGGCCTATGGCAACACCTGCAATGCCTGCAATTCCGGACCCAAGTCCAAATGTAAGCATATTAATCTTATGTGGATTTATCCCCATCGATGCGGCCATTTGAGGATTTTGTGTAACTGCTCTTGTTTCTAATCCCAAACGGGTTTTATTTAAAGTAAACCAAAGAAGTGCAAAAAATATAATAGACAAACATAAGATTGCAACCCTTATCCAACTAATAGAAATAACATCATTTATAATCATAGAACCACCAAGCCAATCAGGTGATGTTAATGGTCTTGCTTGTGTGCCAAAGATATTTTTGGCTAATTGTTGCAAAGCAATTGAAACTCCAAAGGTTGCCAATAAAGTTTCTAGTGGCCGATGATAAAGGTGACGTATGATTAGTCTTTCCATTAATATTCCTGCAAAAAAAGTGACTGCAAAAGCAATTGGAAGTGCTAAGATTATAGATATAGTATAGTTGGGGATATATTGTTGCACTAAATATCCAGTATATGCCCCCATCATTATGAATTCGCCATGCGCCATATTAATGACACCCATAACTCCAAAAGTTATAGCTAAGCCAATTGCAGCAAGAAAAAAAATAGACGCTAGTGATAAAGCATCTAAAAAAAGATCAATACCCCTTGCGATATAAACTTTAGTTTTTATTTTATTTAAAGTTTGTTGCGTTGCTAGAATTACATTGGGTGACTTTTCTATATATTTTTCATAAAAAAATGTTCCATCGATAGCTGATTGTATTTGACTTTCGGTAACATCCTTTGGCGCTAAATCAGAATTTACTAATCTTGAATATGCTAAATCTCGTGATAAATTTGTATGTAAATTTTTTATTTTTATTCCTGAAACTTCGCCATCTTTTATATTCTCTATCAAAGATGACCGTTTCATTTCAGACGTGATATATTTTATAGCCCATCCTTCTTTTACAATCATATCATATGCCTGATAGCGATTGAATTTAGAAGGATTTTTCATATCAATAATTTGAGCGTAAGTTCCTTGCTTTGGAGGTGATTTAGAAAGTTCTAAAGTAGTGTTTAAAATTGGATTCAAACTAGCTCGAACATCTAAACTTAAATCATTATCAAAGCTTCTAATAGCCTCTATTCGCTTTACTTCATTTATCTCAAATTTAACTGAAAGTATTCTTTCAAGTCTTTCCATTTGGATTTTCAGATTTGTATCAGATTCTTTTAATATAGCATTTCGGAGGGGTTGTAAGTGTATTGCTTTTGGATTTCGACCAATGCTATCTAAGCTTGAAATACGGTTTATTAAAATACTACTATTAAGCTGTGATGTAACCAAAGCTGATCCAATTAATCTACGAACACCAGAGTTTGGTTTAATTTGTTTAATTGTATTTTTTTTCGCTAGACCTAAACTTTTACCTGTTTCTAAATCAATTGTGGCATATTCAGTGTTTGAATGCTTTTCTACAAGAAATATTGAATAATCGTCTTTACGATACCATAGCTTTTTTAACTGCCACGCTAATAAAAACTTGTTTGAAATTTCACCATTGAATGTTTGGATGGAATTAATCACAAAAGGTGCTGTTTTTACAGATGGCTTTATAATATTTGAGTTTTGATATTCTATTAAGGATTGAAATTTTGATTGAGCATTGCTCGTATTTGAAAATATAAGCATAAAAAAAATAATCTTTAATATTAATTGCATTGTTTAATTTCCTATAAAAATGGGGACGCAAAAAAGCGCCCCCCAACCATCCCTGTTAGGCGGTATTAAATTTAATAGTTTGATTTTATTTGTACGCAGCTTTTAGTTTCTAAGTTATACATTCCACATCCTAGATCTTTCCAATCTGATTTTAGAACTGCTGAAGAAGGTAAAAAATCCGTCCAAGCGTCCCCATCAACTTCTGATGTTTGGCTTATAATATCGAATTGGCCATCATCTTGTATTTCACCAATTAAGACTGGTTTGCTTAAGTGATGATTTGGTAACATTACTGCCATACCACCTGTAAGATTGGGGAATTTTTGACCATACATTTGGGCTCTAACAGCATCCACTTCAGTAGATCCTGCATCTTTGACAGCATTTACCCACATATTGAAACCGATATAGTGCGCTTCCATAGGATCATTCGTTACGCGGTCTTCACCCATGGTTTCTTTCCATGTCTTTATGAAATTTGTATTAACCGATCCTTCAGCAGATTGAAAATAATTCCAAGCAGCCAAATGTCCAACAAGATTTGTTGTATCAAGTCCTGCTAATTCTTCTTCGCCAACTGAAAAAGCAATCACAGGGATATCATCAGCAGAAACCCCCGCGGCAGCAAGCTCTTTGTAAAAGCCAATATTTGCATCACCATTAATAGTTGAAATAACTCCAACTTTTTTTCCATCAGCACCTAGAGCTAAAACATCTGCAACAATTTTGGACCAATCTGAATGTCCAAATGGAGTATAATTTACAAAAATATCTTCTTCATCAATACCTTTATCTTTTAAGTATTGTTCCAAAATATTATTTGTTGTTCTGGGGTATACATAATCTGTTCCAAGTAATGCGAATTTTTCTACACCAAGTTCTTCAAGATAATAATCAGTGGCTGGTATTGCTTGTTGGTTTGGTGCTGCACCAGTGTAAAAAACATTTTTTGAACTTTCTTCACCCTCATACTGTACTGGATAAAACAAAAGTCCGTTAAGTTCTTCAATAACTGGAAGTACAGACTTACGAGATACAGAAGTCCAATTTCCAAAAATCACATCAACTTTTTCAACGGTTAATAATTCTCGTGCTTTTTCAGCAAATAATGGCCAGTTTGATGCCGGATCAACCACTACAGGAACAATTTTTTCTCCATTTATTCCACCTTTTTCATTTTGCTGATCAATAAGCATTAACATTGTGTCTTTAAGGGTAGTTTCTGAAATTGCCATTGTACCTGAAAGTGAATGTAATATGCCCACCTTAATATCGGCCGTTGCGCTCGACATGCACAATGATGTTAAGGCAGAAGCAAGTATAAATTTTTTCATTTTATTTCCTTTAATTTTAGCGCGGGAGGATGCGCTAGATTTAATCTTAGAGAGATTTATCTCAGTGATTCCATTTACATTAAAATTTATTACTGGTGCAGTCTGCGTCAAAATATGTATAATTGTGTTGCATTTATTGCACCGGCATTTATATTTACCAAAAAAGATATTCGCATGCGGCACCTACAATCATTTAAATATGTGAAATTAATTTCTGAGATTGGCTCTATAAGAGGCGCAGCAGAAAGTTGCGCCATATCCCCATCTGCGTTAAATAGGCATATTCAAAGTTTAGAACTTGATATTGGTATACAGATTTTTGATCGACTAAGCGTAGGAGTAAGGTTGTCAACTGAAGGTGAATTATTTTATCAATTTGCTTTGTTACAGTTAAGAAGTTTTGAGCGACTACAATCACAAATTAATGATTTAAAAGGTCTACAAACTGGTATTGTTAGATTAGGAATTAGCGCTGAGTTGAACGGAATTTTCATTAATAATCAAATAGCTGAATTCCAAAATGAATACCCACAAATAGCATTTCAAATAAAAATTATTGATCAAAATATGATGGAAAATGATTTAATTTCTAACCAGATTGATCTTGGATTTTTTTATCAACCAATAGTTACCAAGTATTTAAGTATTATTCATGCATTTGAAATTAAAGTCCATGCTGCAATACCGACAGAATTATATTTGAACAACCTAAATAGGATAAAGTTTTACGACTTGATTGATCAGGAAGTTTTATTACCCTTAAAAAATACACATCTTCGAAATAAGATTGACGGAGTGTGCGCTAAACTTGGAGTTAATTTCAATACACAATTAGAGAGTAATGATCCGTTGCTATGTTTGAAATCATCCAAAAGAAAGATGGTTTCATTTTGCTTGCCATTTGAAAGTGAATCCCATGAATATAACGAAGCAGGATATAAACTTTTACCATTAGCGCAAAAAGAGTTGGGTGTTGGATATGTCAATTTTGTAACATCAACTCAAGGAATAATGGGCGTTGCTACACAAAGGTTTTTTAAAAAATGTGTAAAAAGTTTAGAAAAAATAAATTAATTTGAATTATTATTCAAACCATTCAATAAGACTATTTTATACTTTTAATCTACTTTAGATAAGCGCTTGCCGAGCCATTTCATGATAGCACTATTGAAGTTACCATTTTGAATACCTACTGCATTATCGTGCAACATATAACTCCAATAATAATACCCATCATCCTCATTAAGTAAAAGTTTACGCATATTAAACTCCATGTTTGCATAACAGATATTAGAAACTTCTTCACCAAAACTTATACGATTGCCAGTAATTATTATATTAAATGTAAAGCCGTTAGGTGTTGAGTTCTCTAAAACGGTAGCACCAGCTAAGCTTAATTGAGTCTGAACAAAACTCTCAACTTCTTCTAAATTTGTCCAACAATCTCCTTTTGCATCATCTTTGAGTCTAACCGTTACATTCTTACCTTTCAGTGAAAAGAGTATGTCTGAGTACATGGCATTCATAGCTGATACTTGAGCACCTAAGGCTAAAAATAATGTTGTTACTAGTAGCTTTTTCAAATTAATATCCACATTTTTTGTAGCTAGTTTCTATACATGCATGTGTCATATTTATTGTCTCTTCAATATTTCTAAATGTCATTTTCATTTCAAATTCGTCTCCATTATTACCACCTATGATGGTATCAATGCCTATTAGCCTAGCGCTGACTTCTTATTCCCCACATTTGAAATGCTTCTAATTTATCACTGCAAAGTTCTAATGAGAGCTTTCGCATTAAATGTACTGGCGATCCACCTCCACCTTTCCTAGATTTTCCTTGGTCTACAGTTAGGCATAATTTCATATTACTTATCAGGTAAATTCTTCCGTGGTTATCCCATTCAAATTTCTGAAGATCTTCATCATTGCATTTGCTTAATCCTAAAGATGCTGATGGGGTATTTGAAGTTGCTTCCATACATACATCAAAGGCAGGTAAGTGAAATTGGTTTTTATCTAACTTAAGCGATGCAAAACCTTGATCAACAGCAATGCTACCTTGGTATGAATAACAAGTATGCGCCTGAAGTCCTGAGTCAATTTTTGCTTTAGATTTGTGACCTTTTATATCTATACAATAACCCCTTTGGTCATCCATCTGGTCTAGAGAATAAATTTCTACAATCATGGCAGCCACTTGAGTGCCAATTAAAACAAAAAATACAATTGCAAATAGTTTTTTCATCTTATTTATGTTTGTCTAGCTCTTTTACTAATTCAGGCATTGAGACAAGTTTGTCTTGGTCATCACCTGATGAATGAACAACAACCCAAATACATTCAGCACTACTTTGATTGAAAGGAGCATGGGGAACGTTTTCTGGAATAAATATTTGTTCTCCTTTTTTAACTAGAGTTTGATTTTCTAATTTATCTCCATGAAATAAAGTACACTCGCCATCTAATAAATATGCAATTGTTTCAATGTCTTTATGAATATGGGGTAGTGAGTGAACACCAGGAGGCATTGGCAATACATTCATGCACACCTTCTCAGAACCTGCTGTTTTTCTTGATACGCCTGAACTGTATGTAACACCTTGACCACCAAGATATGTTGTTCCAGGCTTTACTATCATAACTTTTTTCTTTGCCATTTTCATACTCTCCAAAATTCTGTGTTTATTTTTAAAACACAAACTATACTAAATAAATTAAATTTACAGGCAGGAATCAATGGTAAAGATTTGATTGTAACTCTGTTGTAAAACAGTGGTGAATGGTACATCGCCCCCCAAAAAAAACGTTGGTCTAAATTTAGAGGCCGTCGATTGATTTGCATGGATGACAATAGCTGCAAAGAAAACTGCAAATTTGACACCAATATTTTGATATCCATTAATTGTCAAAGTCTAGGGGGTATTTAGATGCTATGGAGCCCAATTTCTTGAGCCTCATAGTTACTATTTTTGTCTTAGTGAAGTACTAATCCGTCATTTCCGCCATTGAGTAAACTTTATAAACTGCACCATTTTCTTCATCCCAAGCAACTTCTTCTGGATCGCTCATCATTGCGCCCATTGCCTCCATATCAGTTATATTTCCAAACCAAGAAAACTTATTATCTCCAAGGTCGGCTAAGTGCCACTCTGATACAAACTTATTTCCACCTTTGACCTCCATGTTGTGGGTAACTCTAGCCCTCAAAGTATCTAAGCCACTTTCTATTGTTCCAATCATACAGATATTCATTATCATCTCCTTTTTTAATTTATAATTTAATTTTAATCAAAACCATCACGAAGAAAAACAAATTATTTTCTTGGCTATTATTTATAGTTGATAAAATCTTAGAGACAATTTCTTAATGTTTTAGCCATATTTTTTATGAGTTGAGTGTATAGATTTGGTCCAGTATTTAATTCAGCACCAAGCGGGTCTATTACACTTGCAGTTGCTTCACTTCCCTCCATGACTGTCACCACTAAACCCTCATTAAATTGTGGTTCAGCCAATACACATTGGATACCCTCGTCACGTATTCTTTTCTGAACTTTTTGAATTCGAGCAGGACTTGGATCAGATGAATCACCTAAAGAAATTGCTCCTGATGCATAAAAATCAAAATCATTTTCAAAATATTGATATGCATCATGGAAGACAACAAATTTACCACCTTGAACAGGTTTCAACATCACGTTGACTTCCACAATCATTTCTTCCATTTCTGCCTGCCCAGCAGCAGCATTCATGAAATAACTTGCAGCATTTTGAGGATCTGCAACAGATAATTTAGATGCAATAATATTTAACCATAATTTTGCATTTTCTGGTGATAACCATGCGTGAGGATCATGGCCACCATGGTCGTCATGATCTTTGTGATCTTTGTCGTCATTATGATCATCGTGGTCGTCATGATCTTTATGATCGTTGTCGTCATCATGATCATCGTGGTCGTCATGATCTTTATGATCTTTGTCCTCATCATGATCATGAGCTTCAAAAAGAGCACTTTCACGGAAGTCATGCAAGGTAACACCCTCTTGATCCAGTAGCGTCGTTATGGATGCTTTTGAAGCTAAAGTTTCAAGTGCACCATTCATCCATGGCGTCAATTCTTCACCCATCCAAAAAACTAAATCAGCGTCTTGCAGTGCTTTAGCCTCAGATGGTCGAAGTCTATAATCATGAGGTGAAGCACCTGATTTTATGACTAGTTTTGGCGCACCGACACCTTCCATTACCCTAGAAACGAGGGAATGAACCGGGGCAATATCTGCAGCCACATTTGGCACATCAGCCATGACACTCGTACTCATAAGGGTCATAATTGTAGATATTGTTATAAGCTTTCTGGACATTACTTTCTCCATGTTATATTATTACATTAAGTGTTTTTAATATAATATGTTATAACATTGCAATAGGAGATTCCCCAGTGAACAAAAAAACTTCAACTTTGGTTGGATTTAAGCAGCATAATCATGGTGCTTGCTTAGAAAATGCAATTAATACAGCCGAAGAGTATTGTAGTAAAAATAATCTAAATTTGACACCAATACGCAAAAAAGTTTTAGAATTGTTACTTCAGGAGCATAGAGCACTTGGCGCTTATGCCATACTTGCAATGCTGCGCGAGCAAGGGTTTAGCAATCAACCACCTCTGGCATATCGCGCATTAGATTTCCTTGTAGAACATGGCTTTGCCCATAAGATAGAAAAATTGAATGCATTTGTTGCTTGCTCACTTCCAGGCGCAAATCACTCACCAGCATTTTTGATATGTAAAAAATGTAACACAGTTGCCGAAACACAAACTTCTCTACATAATATCTCATTTAATGAGACAGCAAACTCCACTGGTTTTCAGATTGAACAAACAATTATGGAAGCCCAAGGTATCTGCAAATCATGCACAGAGACAAATCAAATATGAATTTAATTTCAATTGAAAATATTTGCGTAAATTATGGCGCAAAGACCGTTTTGCATGGCGTAGACCTCAGTATCGACGCAGGAGAGATTGTAACCATTGTAGGCCCCAATGGTTCAGGGAAAACAAGTCTCCTTCGTGCAATTATTGGCGCAACATCCCTGCAAAAAGGAAAGATAACATTAAAAGATAATCTTAAAATGGGATATGTACCCCAAAGATTAAATTTTGATTCAAGTCTACCAATGACTGTTGAACGCTTTATGAATCTTTCAAACAATATTAATAAAAAAGAATGCATTGATGCTTTAGAGAAAGCCGGAGCCCCCAACATCTTCAAAAGCCAAATATCACAACTCTCAGGTGGTCAATTTCAACGTGTTCTACTGGCGCGAGCAATAATAAATAAACCAGATATCTTATTACTAGATGAGGCTACACAAGGGCTTGATCAACCAGGCTCTGCATTGTTTTATAAACAAATAGAAGAAGTGAGACGAGAAACAAACTGCGCTATATTAATGATCAGTCACGATCTTCATGTTGTAATGAGTACTTCAGATCGAGTAATTTGCCTAAATGGACATGTTTGCTGCTCCGGCACTCCCGCTAATGTTGCCTCTGATCCAGAATACAAAGCAATGTTTGGAGCTGGGACTGCAGGAACGTTGGCATTATATCAACACCAACATGACCATGACCATGATCACAAAGATAAAGAGGTAGAGCATAATGCTTGATGATTTCATGACAAGAGCAGTGTTGGCTGGTATCGGCGTGGCATTAGCCGCAGCGCCACTTGGTTGTTTTGTTGTTTGGAGAAGAATGGCATATTTTGGTGAAGCCATTGCTCACGCGGCAATTTTAGGAGTTGCTATTTCACTAATGTTGCAAATTTCAGTTTTTGCTGGTGCATTAATGGTTGCGCTCTTAATGGCTTGGATTGTTGCACTTCTATCTGGTAAAAACTATGCTATGGATACACTTCTTGGCGTTTTAGCACACTCATCATTAGCATTTGGGCTCGTGTTTGTTTCCTTTCTTTCAGGAATTAGAATTGATCTGATGGCCTATTTGTTTGGTGACATATTAGCAGTATCACAATACGATCTTGCTATAATTTGGCTTGGTGTAATTATGGTTATTTTACTAATGTATTGGAGATGGTCTGCCCTTTTATTAAGTACATTAAATGAAGAAATGGCATATGCTTCTGGCTTAAACCCTAAACGCGATAAAATTATTCTAACACTTTCATTAGCCATAACAGTTGCTGTTGCAATTAAAGTTGTGGGTGTTTTATTAATAATTGCAATGTTGATTATACCAGCAGCAACTGCAAGAATTTTTGCACGCACTCCAGAGGCAATGGCAATAATTGCAGCAGTTATAGGAAGTTTGTCTGCGTTTGGTGGTCTTGAAGCAGCATATATTTTTGACACACCTGCTGGACCTACTATAGTTTGTATTGCTGCAATTTCATTTATTATTTTCAATTTAACGAGCTACATATATAAAAAAATAAATCGAATTTCCTTATAATAAAAGTTCCTTTGTCAATAACTGGTGGCACACCAGCGCTCAATATGATTTTTGAACCATCGCATCCAAAACAGCAATTTTCTGAAAATTAATTTTCATGTATTAAATAGCAACTAGTTTTAACTTGAATCTAGTTACTATTTTTATTTTAGCTAAACTTTTAGATCGTAGAAACAAATAATTAAAAAGGAGGCATCTCATGCCACAATTGTTAGTCACTGTAAAAATCTCTAAAGGATTCAAAACCTGGACAGAGATGGCAAAGTCAATGGAAGAAAAAGCTGGATCAGAAGGCGCAAAAGTTATTTGGGCTGCCACCAACCCTGATGAAACTTCTGTCTATGTCATGATGGATGTACCAAACCCAGAATTTATGCAAACATTTGGTTTGAGAGAAGACGTAAAAAAAGCCCGCGAAGAGGCTGGTGCTGATGTTTCATCAACTACCATCATAACTCAAATCGGTGATTACTGGTTAGGCGACTAGCTGCGTTCTTTGCTTTATAAGGCTGTATTTCCAGTATTGGCTGTGAAGGTTATGGCAGCAATATACGGTTTAGGGCACAATCATAAAGCTGTAAATCAGTGACAAATTCTGGTTTTTATGAACACCTATGATTCTGAATCAGAAGATGTCACTAAACAGCGCCCCATACAGAATTGGGTTCACGCCCTTTTTAAGGATTTACTTCGCTCAAATTCTTATAAAGTTACACACTCGTATTAAATTACTATCTTATTTTTGCTAGATTTCGCACGAGATTTTTTATATTATAACCTCTTAAATTTGGAGTTTTAGAAAACCTACGCCGTATACCATCTGCTGATAATAGAATTCTTTTTCCAGAGATTTCTGATTTTAGTGTATAGTGAGGTATTTGACAAAACGTTATATTAGACTGTCTTATAAATTTTTCACCAGTTTTCTTATCAAAAAGATATACATTTTTATCCGCAACAATATTTGTTTTTTTAAGCATAGAGGCACCTAATCATTTTTCTGACTGGGCCTTTTTTTAAAGTGGGCTAGTGACCGACCACTGATAATATTTATATTTCTATATCAAATAAAATGAAAAAAATCAATAATAAGATTTAATAAAACTAATTCTTTATCAAAGAGATGAATGTGGATACCAGCATCTGCCAAATAGATGCAAAAATTGCATCGCCAAAAACATAACTTTGCTCTTGTTGGATGTTTTTCTTTCAGATCTGAGCACTTCCAGAACTTGTTCTGAGGCACTACCAGCTTAGTCTAAATCACTTTTGGGCGCAGAACCAATTCTAAGTATAAACCACTTAATAAAAAAAACCTTCTTATAGTAAGAATCGCTTTGACATTTAATTAGGTAGGGCTACCTCAAAATCATAATTATTTGTGTCTAGTTGTAACCTTAAGGGAAAGCCATGAACCAAGCTATTAGATTGAATATAAACACCAATGAGCAAAGCTATTGCCCGATTGCAACTTGTGCCGAGGTTTTAGCTGATCGTTGGTCTGTAATCATTTTGCGGGATATAGCTATATTCGATCAAAGAACTTTCAGGTCTATTTTGGCCAATAATGACGAAAATATATCTAGTAGTGTCTTAGCTGGTCGTCTTCAACGGTTGTGCGATATTGGGCTATTACACCACAAAGGAGACCCTGCGCATTCTCAACGAAAGATTTATTTTTTAACTCCTCCTGCAATAGATCTTTTACCTCTTTTAATCGACATGGCTGTTTGGGCACTAACATATGCTTCGCCTTCTGAAGAACCAATTCCATTGGAGAAAATCCACCCTCAATCTCAATATTCAGAGAAATTAATAGATCACTTACGATCTTTGCATCTCAGCTAAGATAAGGATTTCATCCAACTTAGCGTAATCACTTATCTTGGTGATGTATGTGGAAACCAGCATTGGGTGATTAGTTGATGTGTGATTATATGGATACCTTTATAATATCAATATTATAGCTCTACTACAGGTCAGAAAGTTGCTTGCAATCTGTACCACAGAGTTCACGATAATGAACTTAACAAAAAATTGGAAAAGAATATAAATGCCTGTATGCGAGCAACTTTTAAGTGTAGCAGGGATAGTATAATTGCAAGACTAGAAGCAAATATGGCTTCTGCAAGTGATGCACATACAAGTTCGACATTCGCAAAAGAAGACGAAAATAGCTTTATATTCATGGCTTAAATTATCAACTTTGATGCACTCGGTGGTTTAATGATAAATGAAGACCAGTTGCAGTGGGATAAAGAAAATGGCGTTGAATACGCTGCGTACACTATGTAGCCAATGGGTGGTTAAATTAATAATAAGACCCAAGTCGTGTCCTTTATGTGTTCTGAGGGTATTTCAGCTTGGATTTAAACAACATTAAGTATTAAATAAAATGATAAATTTAAGGATGTGATAATGAGAATACTATTTACTGGCGGATCAGGTAAGGCTGGAAAGCATAGCATAAACTATTTAGTTGAACATGGTCATTCACTTTTGAATCTAGATCAAGTCAATCTAGAACATCCAAAGGTTTTAACTCGCTTTGCTGATATTACTGATGCTGGGCAAGTATTTGATGTAATGGGTAGTTATGCAAATTATGATGAACTTGATAAAGCTATTGGTATTCCTAAATTTGACGCAGTGGTACACTTTGCAGCAATTCCACGGTTACTCATGACAAGTGATAATGAATGTTATCGCGTTAATACGCTTGGAACTTACAATGTAATTGATGCAGCTATCAAAATGGGCGTTCAAAAAGTAATATTTGCATCATCAGAAACTACTTATGGAATCTGCTTTGCAGATGGTGAACTAAAGCCTAATTATTTACCAATTGATGAAGAACATCCAACTATTCCAGAAGATAGTTATGCAATGTCTAAAGTTGTAAATGAAGCAACTGCAAAAAGTTTTCAAAGGCGAAGTGGTATTGATATATATGGGTTACGTATCAATAATGTTATTGAACCCCACGAATATATTGAAAACTTTCCTAAATTTTTAAAAGACCCTGACTTACGGAGAAGAAATATTTTTTCTTACATTGATGCACGTGATCTTGGCCAGATGGTTCAGAAATGCTTAAATACTGACGGACTTGGTTTTCAAATTTTCAACGCTTCAAATGACGACCATTCAGTTGGTCTGTCATCAAAAGAATTAATTGATCGTTATTATAAAGATGTTCCAATACAGTCTGATAAAATCCCTCAAAGCTTTTACTCTAATGAAAAGGCAAAGCGTTTACTTGGATTTAAACCAGAGCATTGTTGGCGTGATTATATCTAAATATTGCAGCCTCTATTTATGCAATTAATGGTACATTTTTACACACGTTCCGAACCGCGGTTAAATCATCATACTGAACTATAGAGTAGATCACCACTTAACGGTATTGTATGTTTATTGTCTGCATCAAATTCTTGTAAAAGTTGACGCTGACCATCTAGCCATTTTACTCCATCAGACGCATCTTGTTCTAATATACTTGCATCCCTTATTACAATTGCATGAAGTTCATCACCAGATTTCATAAGATGAAATATACGATGCTTTGTTTCATTAAACTCAGTAATGTTTGATACAAATTCATCGAAACATTCAGGCTTAGGTTTGAATCTTATAATTGATAGTTTTTGCATATTTAACTCCATTAATTTAGCAGTCAGACTGTCAGATGATGCCCACATACACAAACTTTTTATCTTGGAGATGTATCTGGATTTCTCAGTCTCTATTTCAATTATGGGATATAGCCAGACACACCCTGATCGTTGTCTTGGAACATGCTGCGCAAAGTCTTAGTGCTTGGCTTGCTCAGTACAGGATTAAAGTACTGCATAAAAAGAGCATGTCCTAACGGATTATGTTTCAAAACGCCCTCCGGAGACCTCGCCCGATTAGCCCACTCGGGCTCAAGTGACCCACCATCTGACCAGAACTCTTTACCAAAAGACCACATGCTAAAATTCAAAAGATACATGTATTCTTTCATCATTATATGAGCTGCCTTACCTTTGGGGTTACCGTCGTGATAGTCACGAACGTTAAAAATGCCATTTTTGATTGCCTCATCCATTGCCAGCCACAGCTCACCATTCTGAAACTCTCTTGTTTCATTTTCCCAATTTAGGTTTTCGACTGAGCCTTCTACTGCACCCCTTACTCCAAAAAGGTGAAGTGTATGCATTACGTGTTCTAAAACCTCATTGATATCATCATCACCTTTTGTATTTACTCTGTAGCCATGGCTACTATTTTTGTACCAAACCATGTCATCAGATGCAGTTCGATCATTCCAATCATCGAAACCTTTATATTTATGAGTTTCTCTAAGCGGGTTGGGCTTATAATCATCACCACCCCCGTAAGCTATTCTTTGGCCAGTTGGATATCCCGCATGCCATGTGCCAGATTTGCCAGCTAAAGTCTGAATCATTCTATCATATGATTTTTTATTAATATTTTTTGCATTTGGAGTTGTTAATAATTTAAAAGTTTGCGCAACTTTTTCCACCCAAATATTTGGTACAGCAAGTTGACCACCAACTGCACCAGCAACAACAATTTCCACACCCCTGACTTTTAGAGACCGATCAAACCAAGCTCCATTTGAATCATCAAACGCTAATTGTCCTGACTTTAAACGCTGTGATTTTGTTGGTATGGTGGCAATATCAACACCTTCGGCTGAAGAAATCAAATTCAGGATTTCATCATATTTTTTATCAGCAATTAAATTTTCACAATTTAAACTATTTGAAGAACAAAATTGTTTGAGCTTTGAAATAGTATTTCTACCAATTATTCCATCAATCTTACCGATATCGTAACCTTGCAGAACAAGTATTTTTTGAAGATCATACATTGGATTTGCAAACGCTTGGGTGAATAGCATAACTACCACACAAAAGGTACTTAAAACTATTGGAAAACGCATTTAATCCCCTCCTTAATATTTGATTTTATAATAATTAAAAATAATAAGTAATTTAATCTTGCGTCAATCATCAGCTTAAAATGATAAAAAATATGGATCATGTAATCTAATCATTGTGAGATATTTATTTTATGAGTCAAGTAAAAGGATACACTTGGAATCCTACCATTAGTCATTGACCTATCTGAATTTAGCTAGGTTATCTCAACTCCTGTGCCACAATCCAATATTTCATTCTAAAGCTCCAGAATATTCAATGGTTTCTGATAATTTCTTTTTAAGCAAGTAAAGTTCCACAACCAGACGATTTTGTATCAAGGTTTAATGCACAGACCTTAGGACTGCATCTGCTTTGCGGTTAATTTTCAATAAACTTAAATTAGCAATCAAATTAGAATACGTCGTTTGCTGCACGAAAAATAGAGAGATGCCGCTTAGCAATATCAGAGTCACACGGACTATAGCCACCTCCGATAACTGTAGCGACTGGAACCTTGCGGTTTTTAAAGTGCTCCAAAACATTACAATCCCGCTTGAAGATACCCTCAAGCGTCAAATCTAAATTCCCCAATTGATCACCGAAGAACACATCAACTCCAGCATCGTATAGAACAATATCAGGCATAAACTCCTTAGAGATCTCTTTGAGAGTTATATGCAGTTTGTTGAGATAGGCGGTGTCTTCTAAGTGGCTGTCCAGCGATACATCACGAGTGCCTTGACGCTTTTGAAATGGGAAGTTTTGCTCACAGTGCAACGAACAGGTATATATACCATTCTTGTCATGACATATGTCGATCGTTCCATCACCTTGATGTACATCTAAGTCTAAGATCAAAACCTTTTTGGCTGAACCATGTTCTATCAAGTTCAGTGCAGTAAACGCTAAATCATTGAAAACACAAAATCCTAATCCATTAGAGTAATGGGCATGATGCGTTCCTCCGGCGGCATGACAGGCAACACCTTCGTCCAATGCCTTTAAAGCCGTTGTATAAGTGCCGTTCAGAGCAAGAAAGCTGCGCTTGATTAGCTGGGTATTCATTGGCAAATTGATTTGCCGTACTTCCTCTCGTGACAAAGTTCTATCTACAACACGTTGGACATAATCAACGGCATGTGTACGCAAAACATCTTGATAACGAACTGGAGAAGATTGGTGAAAATCTAACCTTTGGTGAAAATCACTTTTTTGTAGTTGGTTTGCTAACTTAGAAAACTTTGTCCCATTAAAGCGATGGCCAATTGGTACGTTGATGTCGTAAGCATCATTATAAAGGATTGGAATTTGAGCCACTGCAAGACCTTATGCTAATTTGATAAGCATTCAGTAATCATTAACAGCGTTAATTTCAACTGTGGGAGGGGGTGTAGATTGACTATTATGTCAGACAAAGCCTAGCCCATCTCAAAGTATCACGATCATAGAAACCTATGAAGCGCAGTTTTGGAACCACTTCGTGAGAGCGGCACTGCATTTTTTTAAGTCTATCTGTTTTGAAGATATCTTTCATAATTCAAATGGTTATTAATATCTTCTTAAGATTAGCAATCTTTATAAATAAATAACTCATCCCAAATCGCGGAGTATCATATTCATCGTCCATTCATTCATGTGGCGACTTATTTTGGTAAGGTTAAATTTGTTGTGAGAACGGCGCTCACGCCCAATATGGCAAGAATGACAAGCCATTCAACATATATAGATTTGGAGAGATGACTTGCAGCAACTGGATCACCTAAACGGAGAGCAGGTATGAACCGAAGTTTGTTTACTGCTGCAAGCGCTAAAAGACCCCCGACCAGAAGTATCTTAATGATTAAAGCCTGCCCATATCCAGTTTCTACAAGTGCAGTAAACGACCCAACAAGTTGATAACCCATGTAACCACCTACGACAATCAACACGGGCACAGATACAGACGCAACAACGCCAAATCGATGTCCAACATTCGCTGCCGATGCATATGTGGTGGATGATGAGGCTAAGCGATACAGTGGCGTTAGAACTCCAATCCAAAGGGCAACTGCCAGCAGGTGCAATATCAATGCAATATCCATGAGCGCAGTCTCGCTGCCAGAAATGTGTCCAATCTGAGTAAACGAAAATAGTGCGATAATACCACCTAGAACTGATACCCACTCCCCAATACGTCCAAGGAAGAGACCCACTATTAGTAGATTGAGACCAACAATACGTAGCGCCAATACAGTTCCAACAGGTGTGGTCCACAACAGGCTCAGCATCATGGGGTCAGTCATACCGCTCAAGTCGCCCGTTAGATTAGCTCCACGCAGTGAAAAGCCGAGGATTGTTGCAAACAAACCAAGAACTGCAAATATGGCGGTCAGACCACGTGTGCGTTCGAGCCGAAACATTAGCGTAGCCATAACCGTTCCTGCTGCAGTTATTAAACCAAGATAAAGTACAAATTTCGTGACGATGGCCGCCAAGCCAAAAAGATCAGGCATCGTTATTCAACAGTGAAGCTGAAAGTACCATTTAACGCATGACCATCAGCCCCAAGTCCTCGCCATTCAACCTCATATGTTCCTGGTCCCATGTCGTGCATTGGCAAAACAAATTCTTGAGCAAAAGTTTTTTGATTGCCAAGATCCATGTCCATGCTGCGAGTGTCGGCATGGGTAATGGCAACCCGTGTCAAACGGATGTCGCCTTTAAAGTCCATCAAAACTTCAGCCGGCATCTCCAGCACAATCGCCTCATTGGCTGGTGTCGTTCCATCAAGGGGTGAGTGCGCCATTGCGCCTGCTGCCCAAGTCCCAATCATGCATGCAAGTAAAATGATTTTCATTGTTTTTCCTAGTTTTGTTGTTGTAGATCAATTGATACCGTTGGCACGTTGCAGTTCTCTAACATAGGCGGTAATCATTTTGACATCCCCTCGTGTTAACCCTTCGACAGGTAGCATATTTCCAAATCGCCAATGATGGGCTTGAACGCCAAGGGATACAGCGCGTTGAAAACTTTCATCTCCATGATGGCTTGGTTCGTAAATCTTATGCACAAGAGGTGGTGCTACACCATCCTGGCCGCTTGCATTGACTGCATGACAGGCAACACATTTGGCTTCATATAACAACTTCCCAACCTTCGCATTTTCTGAAAAAGTTTCTGGGAGAATAACTTTTGCCAATGCTGTGTTCGCACCCATGTCTGTAGTGACTACTTGATCAACCTGCTTAGTATTATTCCAAAATGTATAACCTAATATACCTATTAAAATCATGACTCCTAAACTATAAGTGAGCTTCATCTTGTCCCTTTTGTACCTTTTAAATGTACATAAACCCTCCAGCAAGAGGAGAGTCAAACAGTTTTTAAGGGTACGCTTCGCTCAATCTCTTTCCGTGTTACACACGTCCTAAAACACGGTTAGTGTTTCATAAAAGCATCTGGATAGTTGGTAAAATAATCCTCTGATATTGGTGTCATCACGCCACTTTCAATAACTGCACCCGCTTGTTTTCTTATTTCAGTCAATTCTTCATTTGCACCAAAAGCCTGAAGTACTTCCATACTAGGGAACAACATAATTGCATGAAGTTGAGTGGGATCATCTTTTTCGGTGCCAGCAAATAGAAACTTAATTCCCATTTCATTAATTCTATCCTCTTGTGCCTTTACCATTGCCTGCCAAGTATCAAAACCTTTAGTAATTTTAATTGAACTTTTCATTATTATTGCCATGAATTTCTCCCTTGATATTATGTTTATTTATTAATTGAAGCCACTAACTATATAACTTTGATCTTGTT
>OJAQ01000002.1_pt1 | contig 57243 bp, 53 predicted proteins | sample 1589731 | NCBI WGS metagenome assembly OJAQ01 (sample SAMN05416733, study PRJEB24817) | seawater metagenome | isolation source: Sea water | place: Canada:Atlantic | collected 2013-07 | reverse complement strand
GCAACGCTCAGCCTCACAAATCTTTTCATGACAAGAATCTAACTCATCATCGACCAAGACGCCCCCGCCCAACTATCTTTGGGCGTCAGTCCGGTGGGCAGTTGCTCTCTGTGCACGACATTTTCGTTGGCGTTCTGATCCGTAGTTCTCTTCACACCCGCTAACTCACGCGGTTTTCCCTAATCTACTGGTCTTTAGCGGTGTCTGTGTGTGTCACCGTGTTCCTGGGTTTGTCAATGTTTGGGCTGACTTTTGGGGTGACCTCAGAGCAACGTCACCGCACATAAAAGTCCGCGCTACAGGGCAGCCGAGTAGGCCCCTGCGCCACCTAATGACTCTGATTCTGAAAACTCTTTAATGGGACCACGGTGGAAGCTATGCTACCGAAATGCGATTACAGTCCAGCGCACTTGTCCTTGCCGCCCTCATCTTCTTTACGGGCTGTCAAACCACGGAATTTGCTGACGTTGCCGCGGAAGACAGCGCCCCTGCCGAATCCGAAGCCGCAGAAGAGTTGTACGCCACCAGCGCATTGGAAATAGTCAAGAGCTTTCCGGTCTCCGGCATGGAATGCATGGACGAATTCTTCGACTCTTATGTCGACGTATTCGGCATCAACGTGATTGCCTCTGGGGCCTCAGATGAGCGGCTGTTGCACACCGCTGGAGTGCTGGCGCAGTATCTGGACAATGACGCGGACGGAACCCCCGACGACCCCGCTATCGCAAAGTACTTGGCGGATAACAATTATGTATTTCCAGTGTGGACCGTTGAGGTTCGGGAAGAGTTCTGGTCCGCTCCTTGCGGTATCGACAAGATTAAGATGGTAGCAAGCATTTACCACACCGGCGAGCACTCAGGGACGGATGGTCTGTGGCCTATTGGAGGAATCGAGCGCTCGGGCATCTGGGACTCAAATCTTGAAGAAGTGTGGCACTTGGTTTCGGTCGGCTTCTATAACCGTTACCCGGATGATTTTGACGATCGGAAAAGTGCGCTCACCGCCGCCATGGATGCTGCCCGCGGCGGATATTTTCCGGAAGAACCATCAAATTATCCCGATGGGGCTTGGTATACCTATACCGACGTTCCATACCCTGTTCATGTTCACGAGTATTTCTACTGGGCGGTAGTCACCAATTTTGGTGCGCTAAGCCCCGAAATTTTGCCGGATCGCTGCGAACACGTAAAGGCCGAATGGCGGATTTGCTCGAAGGCTGACCTTCAAAAAATTGATGCTGCAGTGTTTGAACTACTCAATAATCGCGGTTATGCAATCCCGAAAATAATTCCTGATGGAATATACCTGCCGGTGAGTTAAAACCCTTGTGGTTTTGGTTGTGTCTGATGTACTGCGAGGCCGTTGAGATTTTTCACATCCCCTTTTATCCCACGGCCGTGTCCATGGTGATGGAGGGAACTGACGCGAAGCCAGCTACCGCGTTCTGGAAAACCACTAACGGAATCGGAGGCCAAGTCTCCACCCGAGCATTACTTGAGGAACCTTGGCCTCCAGCACCAATTTGGCAGAGGCGCGCTAACGAAGCACTACCTCTTCCCAATCATGCGCTTTTGCTGTTCTCTTTGACCCACCGACCCGACTTCCCGAAGAATAGGGAAATGAATCCGACAAAAATTAGCGCTACCAGCCCGAACGTCAATGATCCGGATATTGTTTCGTCCAAAACGGTGCCCGCTGCGCTCCCCCGCGGGATGGTCGCAAAGGCTTGACCGATAACCGAGACGGCAAAAAAGATGAATCCGGTTAGGCGGACCGCGGGCAGAGACTCACCCCGGTAGAGCAAGAAACCAAACATGAATGACACAACCGCAACGGCGGTCAAGATAAATTGCTGGGTTCCCAAGTATTCATATACAGCTTCTACCCCGCCCCCGGAGGAATGACCCAAATCGGCCATAGCCTCAACGGCACCATGATCGGCCTTGGTCAATACCTTCGCTGCAACAGCTGAGATCAGGTGCGCAGTCTGGATGAAAAGGAGGGTTGAGAGAGGCACTATTTGCCACGGTTTGGACGACATATTTGGTATACCCTTTGCTGGCTGATTGGGGGTGGTTCCGTGAGCCAGCCAAATAAGCCCACCGTAATTTAGCGGTGTTGGCTGGGAACAAGCCGTGGCCGCGTGCATCAAAAACCCTTCCTTCTCGGGGCCTGGCTGCAGCGAAGAGCGGAGGGACAACCAGATGAGAGAACTATCGACGAGGAAGGTCATGTCAGTGTCGTTACCGTCACACATCCACCAAAGAACGCCTCCAGCAGGCGTCAGATCCCTATGGGTTCGATTGTTCAAGCAGCGGTACTCGCGCACAGGGAGCGGCAGCAAGAGGCTGGGCATTTCGATGATCAAGGTTGGGTATTTGCTACCCGAACGGGCAACCCAATCTCGCCATCTCGACTATCCAAAGTCTTCAAAGAATTTCTGAAACTCCACGGTGTGAGGCCCATTAGGTTTCATGATGTCCGCCACACAGCAGTGACACTATCTCTGGAGGCGGGGGTGCGGATAGAAGTTGTCAGTCAGATGGTCGGCCATAGCCGGATAGACACCACGAAGAGTATTTACGCGCCGGTGGTTCAGGCCATCAACCCCGAATACACCGAAAAAATGGATGACTATCTGGGCGGGAACACACAAACCTTCGTGAGCGCGGAGGAGGTGTCTGAGGATGTCGAATAGCGCCATTAACTGGGCCCGAAAAATTGAGGGACTCACTTCCCCACAAGCCTTTGTGTTGTGGGTGATTTGTGATCGCTATAACGAGGAAACCCACACTGCCTGGCCCAGCATCAAAAGTGTTGCAACCGATACTCGATTAGCGCCGCGCACAGTGACTAGAGCTTTGTCAGCACTGGAAGACAAGAAATTGATTGTGAGGGGTAAAACCTTTTCGGCTAAACACGATGGTTGGGCTTCAAACACGTACTTCCTGCCCGCATACGACCCGCGTTCGCGTCCTCGGAAAAATGTGAAGTTTCAAGAGGTGCGTGATTATGAATCCTCGTTCATAAAGTTCAGAACTATTGATGAGGTTTGACCCCCCTGGTGTCTGAGGGGCATGGGCCTAAAGCCTGAGGGACAGGCACCCATGGGCAGAGAGTCTGCACCCTATGGTCTGAGTGGCTAACTAACCCTTATAACTCCCTTATTGAAACCTTAACTATTGATTACCTCAGTGACCACCCCCTACCGGCATCAATACGGGGCGGGGTAAAACATCAATACAGGCAGACAGGACACCCCGTAGCCCAGGGTTGTGTGCACACCCGCGTTTGAAAAGTTTTGTGGCCTCTAAACACTTGAACGAGTCTTCGACGGGTGAAAACAACCCGTCACGTGTCAGTGCGAACTATTTGATGACGGGGATGTTCGCACCGATAGAGGTAAACACTCCAGCCCCAACTATTTCAGGAACGGTTGCTGGCTTTCAGGACTGACCGAAACGATGCCGCCATTCGCCCCGATGGTAATGAAGTTGGTCAAAACCAGCAGGTTTCCCGAAGCGTGAATTCCTGTCATCACAATTTTGTAAGACCCAGGGTTCACCTTAGGGAGCAAGACTGTTTCGGCGAGGTGTCCTCGACTGTTGACGCTCCCACTATCGAGGATGATTCTAGTCAGCGCCGAGTTCGTCACTGATTGGATGCTCAGCGTGTAGATCGAGTTGGGTTGAATGCTGTCTGCGCCGCAGTAGATGGGTGCCCCAGTGACCTGGCTACCCACGAGCACATCATTCACGGCCAAGAAAATCCCTGGAACACCAGGATCAGCACTAGCACTAGCAGTGGGGTCGACACTCCGCATGACCCGAGTTGTCCCATTCGCTGAAACCGCAACCCACACACCATTTCCGTATGCAACTGACTCCCAGTTGTTACCTTCGGTCGCCAAGACAGCAGACCAGGACAAACCATCAGTGCTGCGCATCACCTGATCCGTGCCGTCCGAGGAGATGGCAACCCACACACCGTTGCCATACGCGACAGACTGCCAATCGTTGTCTGCAGGCGACACGCGGAGAGTCCAGGTGATTCCATCAGTGCTCGTCATCACTCGGTTCCCAATCCCGCTTTCAGACACCGCGACCCACACTCCATTCCCATAGGCGACAGAAATCCAGCTTCTTGCCGCGGCCGCTTCAATAGGGTCCCAGCTCACACCTCCATTGGTGCTGCGCATCACCTGATTACCCCCGGCGTTAGAAACGGCGACCCACACACCATTTCCATATGCAACGGACTGCCACGTGTTAGGTTCAGCCTCCGACATAGGGTCCCAGCTCACACCATCATCAATGCTGCGCATCACCTGATCCGTGCCGTCTGAGGAGACGGCAACCCACACACCGTTGCCATACGCGACCGACCGCCAGTTGACATCCTCAGTGGCCGCGACGGCAGTCCAGGTGGCACCGTTATCTGGGCTGCGCATTACTCGGTTCGTAATCCCGTTGGTAGAAACGGCGACCCACACACCGTTCCCGTAGGCAACAGATCGCCACTGTTGCTGCGCTGCTGCGTCGACAGGTGACCAGGACGTTCCATCAGCCCACGCTGGTGTGTGTTGGGCCGTAACGGTCACCCCAACCAACACACTCAGGGCCATGGCGGCGACAATACGGCGGAACACCGAAACGTTAGGACGTAACAACATGGGTCAGTAGATTGCTTCGCGGTTGTGCCACCGTCGAACGAAAACGATGATGAACATGATGACCAACGCCGCGATCAGTAGCCACCACCACCAGGTCACACTTCCCTCGGGCACCACTACCGGTGTGTTTTCAACCCAGACACCCGTATTAACAATCTTGACGACACCGTCATAGCCCACACCTTGAATTTGGAGTGTGTGACTACCGGAAGGGATCCGCCCCGCAATGAAAGAAACCTGGGCAGAGAAATCACCCTCCGCATAGACAACGACTGAACCAAGCAATATGGGCTCTGACAGAAGGAAAATATCCACCCTCGTGCCCGGTCTGAAACCCGAACCAGTGACACCAGTCAATTCGCCACTAGTGAGAGTGATGACTGTCTCACCACCCATAACCGTGGAGGCGACATTGACCTCATAACAATGCCCCTCAAAAGCAGCATTATCTTCTAACAGTTCAACATCAAGATTGACAAGATCCCTACCGGATGAACCCAGGGTTTTACCCGGTGCTAGTTGAATCTTTTCACCAGAGGGGAAAAGAACCTCGGGCTTTGCGTCAGCTTGCTGAACATAAGACCCAAACCCACTGGTGGTGCACTGTCCCGCGGAGGCCACAGGGTCGACAACAGGGGCGGGTGTCGAAGCCGAGGCAGATGCGGGGCTAGACACAGCAGCAGCACATCCCGCACTCGAGGGAGGAGACGCCACCGCAGCACTATGAGAACCAACCGGCGCACTAATAATCGTATATTCCCCTGACGCCCCAATGGTTACCTGGGATTGGAGTTGCCAGGCAAGCCCATTCGAATGGGTCACCACCAAACGCACGTTATATGTCCCCGGGCTTCGCGGCGGCGGTCGCGTGAAGGAAGAAAGCGAACCCTGAACCCCAATAGTTCCCTCTGCCAAAGTCGCAATCACACGCGAGGGAGAACAAACATCACTGAGAGTCAGGACATATTGAGAACCACCTGGAAGATTCGAGCCACCATAGTAGATGGGCGTTTCAGGAGCACTCTCACCCACCGGTCCCGCGACGTTCAAGAAAATCCCCGGATCCGTGCCACCACCAGAATCACCAGAATCACTGGAAATGGTGCCACAGGAACTGGAAATACTGATCCCGTCCTGTGTTGCGAGGTAGACGGCGTTCCCAACAACAAAAACATCATTGACATCGTTATTACCTAGCCCGTTGGCCGTGGTCCGGCTGATGAAGTTTTCCCCACCATCAGTTGAGATGCCAAGCCCACCCAAAGTTCCGGCGTACACGTCGCCACCAACCACGTAGACACTTCTCTGGGTGGCGCTAGGGAGCCCGTCGGCTACGATTCTGTTCAAGAAGTTCGCACCACCGTCCGTCGAGATGCTCAGCCCGCCACCGGTTGCGGCGTACACGGTGGAGCCAAGCGCATAAACATCTAGCACTACGTTGCCCCCAAGTCCCTGTACGGTCGTCCTGTTGTTGAAGTTTGCCCCACCATCAGTGGAAATACTGAGCCCGCCGTTTGTCGCTGCGTACACGGTGGAGCCAACCGCATAAACATCTCTCACTCCGTTGTTTCCAAGTCCCTGTACGGTCGTCCTGTTGTTGAAGTTTGCCCCACCATCAGTAGAAATACCGAGCCCGCCGTCTGTCGCTGCGTACACGGTGGAGCCAACCGCGTAGACAGCCCGAACCATGGCGCTCCCAAGGCCGCTTGTGGAGTTGGTCCAGGTTGCTCCTCCATCCGGGGAGATACTCACCCCGCCGTTTGTTCCCACGTACACCGTGGACCCAACCGCGTAGACATCAGGGACAATAGTGCCTCCCAGGCCCACTGCTGAAACGGTGAAGGTTAACCCACCATCCGTCGAGGTAGCGAGCCCAGCCCTGGTTCCCGCGTACACGCGAGATCCGACCACGTGGATTGAGGTCGCACTCTGTAGGTCACCCGTGAACGGGAGATTCGCTCTCGCGGTGGTGAACGTACAAGCGCCGGCAATGGGGTCGACAGCCCGCATTACCCGGTTCGTCCCGGTCGAAGCAACGGCAACCCACACACCATTGCCATACGCGACAGACTGCCACATGTTGTCTGCAGCCGACACGCGGAGAGTCCAGGTGATTCCATCAGGGCTCGTCATCACCCGGTTGCCCGCGCCGGAACTGGCTACAGCAACCCACAGACCATTCCCGTAAGCGACAGACTGCCATCGGTTTGCGGCAGCCGCTGCAATAAAGTCCCAGCTCACACCTCCATCGGTGCTGCGCATCACCCGATCCGTGCCGTCCGAGGAGACGGCAACCCACACACCGTTGCCATAAGCAACAGATCGCCACAGATTATCCTGCGGTGCGGCGACAGGCGACCAGGTGGTCCCATCAGCCCACGCTGGTGTGTGTTGGGCCGTAACGGTCACCCCAACCAACACACTCAGGGCCATGGCGGCGACAATACGGCGGAACACCGAAACGTTAGGACGTAACAACATGGGTCAGTAGATTGCTTCGCGGTTGTGCCACCGTCGAACGAAAACGATGATGAACATGATGACCAACGCCGCGATCAGTAGCCACCACCACCAGGTCACACTTCCCTCGGGCACCACTACCGGTGTGTTTTCAACCCAGACACCCGTATTAACAATCTTGACGACACCGTCATAGCCCACACCTTGAATTTGGAGTGTGTGACTACCGGAAGGGATCCGCCCCGCAATGAAAGAAACCTGGGCAGAGAAATCACCCTCCGCATAGACAACGACTGAACCAAGCAATATGGGCTCTGACAGAAGGAAAATATCCACCCTCGTGCCCGGTCTGAAACCCGAACCAGTGACACCAGTCAATTCGCCACTAGTGAGAGTGATGACTGTCTCACCACCCATAACCGTGGAGGCGACATTGACCTCATAACAATGCCCCTCAAAAGCAGCATTATCTTCTAACAGTTCAACATCAAGATTGACAAGATCCCTACCGGATGAACCCAGGGTTTTACCCGGTGCTAGTTGAATCTTTTCACCAGAGGGGAAAAGAACCTCGGGCTTTGCGTCAGCTTGCTGAACATAAGACCCAAACCCACTGGTGGTGCACTGTCCCGCGGAGGCCACAGGGTCGACAACAGGGGCGGGTGTCGAAGCCGAGGCAGATGCGGGGCTAGACACAGCAGCAGCACATCCCGCACTCGAGGGAGGAGACGCCACCGCAGCACTATGAGAACCAACCGGCGCACTAATAATCGTATATTCCCCTGACGCCCCAATGGTTACCTGGGATTGGAGTTGCCAGGCAAGCCCATTCGAATGGGTCACCACCAAACGCACGTTATATGTCCCCGGGCTTCGCGGCGGCGGTCGCGTGAAGGAAGAAAGCGAACCCTGAACCCCAATAGTTCCCTCTGCCAAAGTCGCAATCACACGCGAGGGAGAACAAACATCACTGAGAGTCAGGACATATTGAGAACCACCTGGAAGATTCGAGCCACCATAGTAGATGGGCGTTTCAGGAGCACTCTCACCCACCGGTCCCGCGACGTTCAAGAAAATCCCCGGATCCGTGCCACCACCAGAACCACCAGAATCACTGGAAATGGTGCCACAGGTAGCGGAAATACTGAGCCCGCCTTGTGTTGCTGCGTACACGGTGGACCCGGAGGCATAGACGGCTCTCAGCTCGTTACTTCCGAGGCCGTTACTCGTTGTCAGGTTCCTGAAGGTCGCGCCACTGTCCGTTGAAATGCTTAATCCACCACTTGTTGCCGCGTACACGTTAGTTCCTGCGACGTGGACATCCCACACAGCGTTATGACCTAGGCCGTTTGCCGTGGTCCTGTTGGTGAAGCTATCCCCACCATTAGTGGAGATACTAAGCCCGCCGTTTGTTGCTGCGTAAACGGTGGAACCAACCACATAAATACCCATCGTGAAGTTATGACCTAGGCCGTCTACCGTGGTCTTGTTGGTGAAGCTATCCCCACCATTAGCGGAAATACTGAGTCCAGCCTCTGTTGCCGCGTACACGTTAGTTCCTGCGACGTGGACGTCCCACACAGCGTTATGACCTAGGCCGTCTACCGTGGTCTTGTTGTCGAAGCTTGCCCCACCATTAGTGGAGATACTAAGCCCGCCGTTTGTTCCCACGTACAACGTCGAGTCAACCACAACAGCGCGACGGGTGTAATCATGTCCGAGAGTGCTGTTGGCTACGGTTCTGGTGGTGAACCTACCCGCACTAACATCGGAATTATCCAGGCTAGTGGAAATACTAAGCCCGCCCTGTGTTGGAACGTAGAGCACCGAACCGTCAATGAAGGCACCGCGCGACTTATTATTCCCGAGACCATTTGCCGTGGTGTAGTTCGTGAAGCTCCCGGCCTTCCCACCTTCAGTGGAGATACTAAGCCCGTCGTTTGTTGCCGCGTAAACCCGATCACCATCGACATAAACCCCGAGCTGAATATTATGTCCCAGGCCATCTGCGGTGGTCCTGTTATCAAAATCGCAACCCCCGAAAAGCGGGGGGCAGGGAGCACCAGACCATTGGGCGTACAGGGTGATGTCATCGACAGCTGTGTAGGAGCTTCCGAGAGCGTAAGTTACTCCGGTCCCGTCAGCCTTTGTGTTCCAACTTAAGAGATTGACACCGGCTCCTGACATCTCAGTCCCCTGGCTGAGGCTTTGAGCTCCAGTAAATTCCGTTGGCGACGGAACTGCCGTACCACACGGGTTGCTGTTGTGGTTGTAAGTCACCGTGTAAGAAGCATCCACCACCGAGATCTCTTGGGTAGCCTCCGTAAAAGCCGCGTCGATATCGGTGAATTCGAAACCGATCAGCCCGCTCCCCGAATCGCGACCACCAGCTTCGATCCTAATCGAGAGGACGGAATCAAATTTCATTCCCACCCAAGCCTCTTGATCGGGGGTGTTTATGGCCGAGGACGCGCTCACCTTATCTTCGTTCAGAAACTGCCGAACACCCGTTTCTGGGGTCGGGTTCTCAGCGCCTGGATTAGATGTTGTTGGGTTAGCCACAGGGACCGGGTCAACGGTGGCGACATCGAGGACGGTGTCGGTCGTTACAACATAGGAGTTTAATCCCCAAGCCGCTGCGAACTCTTCAGCGTCGGCACCATCAAGGTCCTTCACAAGAATCTCCACGTTGAGCAGGCGAACACCCTCCCCAGAGCTAGCCTCAAAGAACTCGATGGTGAAACTCGTATTTGTGTCGTCGTCGGTGCCACTGCCTACACTGGTCCAGATTCCAAGGTTGTCGACGCCGGCGTCGTACTTATCGATTATTATCTCGTCGGATTTTTCGGTGACGGTCAACCGAGCGTTGATCACTACCGAGCCGTCGGTGAACACATTCTTGTAAACAACTGCTTCACCATTCGCCGGATCGATATGATTACCCGCTCCGCCTTGGGTTATGGATGCAGTTTCATTGAAGGACAAATTTTGATCTTGTACATTGCAAATCCAGCTACCGGTTGCCTGCGAGCAACTACCAGCGGCGGGGGTGCTCGCATAAGAGTAGTCGCTACTCCCAAAGACAAGGAATGAAGCCAGGAGGGCAAAAACCATCCCGCCACGAACTAAAGATAGTTTTCTCATTGAGTTACTCCCCTCCGGCTTCCTCATAGGGGGCAACATATTGAAACCCACACCGTAAAGTAGCATTTTTTCTCCCCGATTTCAAGAACTGACCGGTCGCGCCCCAGGGCCGATGTCAGCCCAAAAATCAGCCCAAGCCCTGACACATGCAGGACTCCATCGGTGAGCCCCCTGGGACACCCCCTACCGGCATCAGGCGGAACCATGTCAGCACCGCGGAATACACTCGCAGTGGAAGAAAACAAGGGCAACAACCACCACCACGGCGTCCCAGGAGTTCACACCATGATCCGTTTCTCGCTTCTTGCCTCGGCAGCTGTTCTGGCGTTAACCCTCGCGGCCTGCGGACCAGCGACCGAAACCCCCGTGCTCAGCGAGGAAGAAACCGCCCGCTTGATGACGGGGGATCGAGACCTTACGCCCTACCTCAATCAAGACTTTTCCTGGGGCAGCTGCCCCACCGACTGGATAGTCGAGGGGCCCAGTTCTGTGTTGGCGCAATCTGAATTGGAATGTGGCACCGTATTGGTCCCTGCTACCTACCAGGGCAATCAGGACATCCCTGATTTCTCCCTTGCTGTGATGCGGGTCATTCGTGACGGTGCAGAATCAAACCCCACCACCGGGATTTTCATCAATCCCGGTGGCCCTGGTGGTTCTGGCCTGGAACAGGTGCAAACCTCTAACTTCCCTCGGGAGCTTCACGATGAATTCCCCTTTATTGGCTTTGACCCCCGAGGGGTGGGGTTCTCTGACTTTTCTGATGGCACCGAAATCGAATGCTCGGATGAATTGGACTACATCAGCTATTTCCAGGAAGGATCCCCTGCAAGTGAGGCAGAACTTGATGTCCTGGTTGAAGGCAGTGACGCTTATTACCAGGATTGTGTTGACGCCAACCCCTATTGGTGGACGCTTTCTACCGACAATGTCGCCAGGGACCTCGACCTTCTTCGCCAAGTTATTACTCCCGGTGAAGCACTGAACTTTATTGGTGCTTCCTATGGGACGACTATTGCTGGTCGCTACGTCAGCCTTTTCCCCGAGGGGGTGGGAAAAGTCGTCTTTGATAGCCCCACCACCGTTGATGACGACCGGATCGCCAGCGCCGTCGAAGGCTTCGCAGCCGACGAAGCAAAGCTTCGCGGCTTCGTCGAGGGCTATGCCAGCTACTCCGAAATCAGCTTTGACGAAGCGTGGGAGCGCATGTTGACCATCCGCCAAAAAGCGGATGATGACCAGTTGATTGGGTATGCCGGCTATATCGAAAGCGAAGCGAGCCCGGGGAATATGGTCAGCTCTGAAGCGCTGTTCGTGAGGGGGGTGCGGACCCTGAATTACTACCCCCAGGATTATGCGCAAGAAATCTTCAATACCGCCATCGATGACGCGTATTTTTCGAGCTGGAATGGAACCTTCGAGCAGTTAGGTCTATCCCTCGATGGTTATGACCCCGATTCCCTGGATGGCAGATCACTCGAGGCTAAAAACCTCATCCGCTCGAACCAATACGAAGTCATGGTCATCGTCAACACGATGGATTACTCCGGGGACCCGCTGACCATCGAAGAACAGCAAGAACTCAGCGCACAGGTATTAGCGGCCGCCCCACTACTGTCTGCCCTCACGTCTGACACCAGTGGTTATGAATACATTGGGCCCCCCAAGGGGCTGAGCTGGGATGACTTTGCCAAAGATGACGATCTGATTCCCGATCCTCCGAACACACCGTTTATTCCTTCGAATCCTTCCGGCAAGCAGCTGCTGATCATTGGCTCGATTAATGAATCAGTCACGCCGTATGCGTTTGCGCAAGACACCGCAGAGCTTCTTGGTGCACCGCTGGTGAGTGTGGAATCAAGCAAGCACGCGCCGGCTGCAGGCTATGACAACACGTGCATTAACGACGTCCTGGCGGCCTACTTCCTCGGCTCCGCCGAGGTTGTCGATGTGACGTGTCCGGGCTAGAGGAGCTGGAAACACGGGCCTGATGTTCTTGATCGGATTCCTTATTCAGAACTCGAGAAAGAACTCGGGCAAGCGACGCGAAACCCACCGCGACTAGCGGTCGGGAAACCTAGCCCTGGAGAACCTTGGGGGATGCGCCGTGCTTGTTATCACCGGGTGTGGAGCCCTGGAGGGTAAAGACCAACAAAACGATGCCGCCGACGAAGGGAACCAGTCCGATCAGTGCCCACCAACCGCTCTTATCCGTGTCGTGAAGGCGTCGGATGAGTACAGCCAGTGCTGGCACGATAGTGGCCAACGCCCAGACCAAGCCCACGATGCCACCGCCGCCCATCGCCATGATTCGCTCGAGGTCGCCATCAAGCAGCGCTAGGTCAATGAAGAATGCGGCGAGATTAGTCAGCACAAGGAAAAGCTGGATGAACCAGTACTCCGAGCGACGCGCACGCGCCTTAAAGGTCGCGAAGTTCTTCCAAAAGGACGTAATTGCTGCTCCGAAACCCATGTCATCCTCTTTCCTCGGCTGTTGTTAAACCATACCTCAGGCACCTGTAGAGCTACGCGGTAGTGTGGGGGGATGTCCGGTTATCTCGTTATCGCAGCCATTGGCGCCTGGTTGGCCGATGGTGGACTGCGGGTCTCAGACTCCAAGCCCATCGCCTTTGTGGTGTCCCAGGTTCAGAGATTGTGGAAAGGTAACGCCCACCGATTCGTAGGAATCCTGGGACTTGTTCTGCTGGTGGGAAGCCTTGCCCTGCACTTCACCCTCTAAGGGAAAAGGATCCGCTCAGCTGGTTAGCCCTTTATCTTTGACTCTTTCTGGGTGATGGCGTCTGCCGCTTTCGAGAGGAATATGGCAAACACCAGTGCCACCACAATGGCGGAACTAATACCCAACTCGATGACTGCCCGGTCAAAAGCTTGCTGGGGCTTTTCGGCGCCCAAAGTCATGGATGCGCCCACCGTCAAGATGTGACGAACGGCGGCGATGATGCCGATAATCAAGAAGTTCTGCAGCTGGAACACACCATCGGTGTACCGGGCGATGACAGTACGGATGATTTCCAAAATGATGATGATGAACAAAATGTCGTTAATCGCCTGAATCATTCCGTTGGGGAAAAACGGGTCAGTGGTGAAGACCCGGATGATGGAAAAACCGAGCGCTGCCAGTGCGATACCAAAAAGAAACACTCCGAGCACGACATGGAAGACTTCTTCCATTCCCTCTGCCCACCGAGAGGGGATAACGCTCTTTTTATGTTCTATCTGACCTGTCATTTTCTCACCCTAGAGCCTGGAGCTGAAAACGGGAACCCTCCGCCGCCACACACTTAGCCCGCCAACAACACAGATCCGGTGAGCCCGGCGGCTAACACCAACGAAGCAACAATTGACGCCCGAAAAGCCCAGCGTGACTGGGGGCGCGAAAGAGCCCAAACACCACCGGCCACAGCGACCATGACGGCAACCGCGGCGCTCGGAAGCGACGCCGGAAAAGCCTGTGTTCCTGCGCCTTGGACAAGAACGCCAGCCATCACAATAATCATGCCGGTCAGTACGCCTGCCGCCACGCGAGCGGGCAATCGTTGTGGCAACCCTCGAACACCCTGGGCTGCGTCATCTTCCCGATCGGGAACCACATTTCCAAAGTGGGCTGCTATTCCCAGTCCCGCAGCAATCACCACACTCCACCAGGGTGGAAAAGCGGCGGGATGTGCCGCATAACTGATGATGGCCGGCAGAGCACCAAACCCCACCGCATAGGCAAGTGCTGAAAACACGGTGGATTTGAGGCCCAGATTATAAAACCACCCAGCTAGCAAGAATACTGCTTGAGAAATCAGAACACCGGGGTGAATAAGCCCTGCGAGAGTCAGAGACACCATCGCGAAGATAATCGCCCATGCCCACACGCCCGCGCGGGAAATATCTCCGGCCGCCACGGGTTTATCGCTACGTTTCGCTTCTTGATCACGTGGGGCGTCAATGGCGTCGTTGGATAACCCGACTGAGAACTGGTTCAACAAAACCGACAGGACGACCAGGACCGCAGGAATCAGACCCACACCAAAACCCCAGGACAGAATCGCCGCAAGAGCCGCAACAGCGAAAGAGGGTCCGGGGTGGGTGGAGCGCAGTAAAGCCCAGGCCATCGCCATTTAGCGCGCCAGACGGTTGACGATAACGCCGAAGAGGCCGGGGATGGCGTGGGCGAGGGGAACAATACTGCTGCGAAGCGGTGATGAAGCCAGCGCAACCAAGCCTTTGGTCAGAATCCGAAATTCCCTGGTCACTCGCTTCCACGCCAGTGGGTATGTCCCCGGCGCATCTTTGCTCAGTGCTTCAATGGCTGCTTTCGCTTGGGCAAACCCCACCCGCAGGCCCTCGCCCGTAATGGCATCGACATATCCGCCTGAATCTCCCACTAACAGGACCCGGCCAATTCTTTGGGTTCTGGCTTTGTGCGGGAAAGGCCCTGCACCCCGAAGCGTCGAAGCGGGCTGTGCCCCCGCGAGCTTGGCGTGAAGCGCGGGTATCGAAGCAATGGCGCTGTCTAAGTTCACCCCTTTGGGCCCCAATGCGGCAACACCCACGGTGTCGGAAGACACCGGGGTGATGTATACCTCGGCATTCGAGCTGTAAAAAACTTCGATATTCGAGGACCAGGGCGCTATCGCGAAGTGTTGGCGAAGTCCATAGCGTTTGGCACCGCGAGGGGGTTTCTTCACCACACCCAAATCCGCGGCAACACTGGAATGCAGACCATCGCATCCAATGACATAGCGGGAAGTGATGTAATGCCCTGAATCAGTGGTCACAGTGGCGCTGTGGGCATCTTGGGTGAGGGAAACATACTTCGCTCGCTCGATGAGAACGCCACCATCGTGTGCTCTTTGAACAAGCGCATCCCGAAGCTCTGTTCGTCGAACCCCGCGTCCTGGTTTCTCCGGGAAAGAATGTTCCACCCGGGTGGAGCCCTGGTGATAGACCACTCCTTCTAAAGCGTGTCCAGGGGGGTCAATCCCCAACTCCGCCAGAAGAGGTGCTGTGCCAGGCATCAAGCCTTCACCACACGCTTTGTCACCATCGATAGCTCCACCGTCTAAGACCTGGACACTCAACCCAGCATTCCTGGCAAATATGGCGGTGGCGAGGCCCACCGGGCCCGCCCCCACGATGGTCACATCGTGGGTGATCATGTCAGGGACGCCAACGCTTTATTTTCGGTGGGAATGCGGAATCCCAGCAGCAGGATGGCGTTGAGGATCGTAAAGGCAATCGCTGTCACCCAGGCCGAATGAATCATTGGCAACGCAATGCCTTCGATGGCGACAATCCAGTAGTTGGGGTGAGAGAGCCAGGTGAAGCGGTAGGGACCCCGGCGAACCCTGGTAGCTCCTGGCACCACGATCACTCTGGTGTTCCACTGATCCCCCAACGCAGAAATCACCCAGTAGCGTCCCACCTGGCATAAGACGGCAAGCGCTAGAAACACCCACCCCCAGACAGGCAGGAAGGGCCGGTCAAATATCCATACTTCTGCGACGGCGGCAAACAGCAACCCCGTGTGCAGCACCACCATCCAGGGGAAGTGGGAAAAACCAAATTCTCTGCCCCCTCGCTCGAAGGCGAGGGCTGCGTTGCGCCGGGAAATACGTAATTCCCAGAGTCTTTCTAAGCCGGTGGCAAAAACGAAGGCGGTGTAAAGGATCATGGCCACTCCAATAGGACGATTTCGACGCTGATTCCTGGCCCCAAAGCAAACAGCAGGGCCTTGTGTCCCGGCTCTCGCTCCAAGGAGCGAGCCAGGACATGGAGGACTGCACTGGAGGAGAGGTTTCCCACCTCTCCCATCACTTGCCAGCTGGTGGCCAGGTCAGATGGGGACAAATCGAGTGCTTCGGAAAATGCTTCTAATACCCGTGGTCCCCCTGGATGGGCAATCCAGGACCCAATATCGGCCCGGTTGAGGCCTTTTTCGGCAAGTAGGGCGTCGATGTCCAGGGCTAGGTGCTGATCAATCAGGTGGGGTACGGCGGGGCTCAGCATAAGGCGAAACCCGCTGGTCCCAATGTTCCAGCCGATGGCTTCGGAGCTGTCGGGATACACGGCACTTCGCGAACCCGTGACGCTGATGCCGCCTGCGTGGGGGGATTGTTCGCCCACCATGACGACCGCTGCTGCACCATCGCCAAAGAGCCCGGTTCCCACAATGTTCGCCATCGAGGGGTCATCCCATTGGACGGTGAGGGAACACACTTCAACGGAAACCACTAAACCCACAGCTGTGGGGTGGCCGCGCAAATAATCCGCTACCCGGGCAATCGCTGATGCCCCTGCGACACAGCCCAACCCAAAGCTTGGGACCCGGATTACATCTGTTCGAAAACCGAGATTCGTCACCAGATCAACATCAAGTGAGGGTGCACCCACGCCTGTCACCGTGGTGAAAAAGAGGTAGTCCACCTCCGCAGCGATAAGCCCTGCTTTCTCAAGTGCCCCCGCAATGGCGGTGGTGGCAAGCGCTAGAGCGTGCTCGCGGAAGAGGGTGTTGGCATGGGTAAAGCCCTCAATGCTGCGATAGTCCTTGATCGGCATCACCAGGTGTCTGGTGTCCACCCCGGTGGAGCGGTGAATGCGCCTGATAACTTCGGCCATGGTGGCATCAGTGGCTAAACCATCCACCAGTTCTTCGGTGATCTCGGCTTGAGCATGCGGGTAAGCAGGGAGAGCCGGCTCAACACTGAGGATTCGCACCATCGCTGAAAAGTATCACGCCAAAGTGTGAGCTTCGCTCGCCCCAGGATTCCCGGCTCACCGCTTTGGCCTGAGGCCCTGACGAAACCAGCTGTGGTGTGCGCGGCGGCTGTTCTTTTCGCTGTCACCGCGTGTGCCCCAGCACCTGCAGAACTCATAACTGCCCCTGCCCCGCCGGCGCCCTCGGAATCAACAGCAGAAAACGCCGGGTCAGAAACCTCTGTCTCTGCCTGTGGTGACTGGGACCCCAGCCAACGGGACTGGTTCGAACTCGAAGCCACCACATCCTCTGTGGCCAGCGCGTGAAAGACCTAGCCGGCGATACAGCGGGTTCATTCTTAGTTGCCATTACCGACTCCGCGACCCTGTGGGTGGTCAGTACTGCAGCCGTCAGGGGCCTGTAAGCACGACTTTTCTCCCGCGTGCTCAGGCATGTGTCAGGGGGCGGCTTTACACTCGGAGCGAGGAAAGGAATGCTCCAATGGCGGTCTGGGTCTGGCTCGTTGCGGCAGGAACGTTGGCCATCATCGAAACGATGACGGCCAATCTGTTGTTCGCTTCCCTCGCCATCGCAGCAGGCTCGGCCTTGGTCACCGCAATTGCCGGGGGCGGTTTTCTCGCCCAGGGAATAGCTTTTGCTGTTTCTTCGGTGATTACTCTGGCGCTACTTCGCCCTCTCGCCATGCGAGAGATTCAACGGCGCACGCCACAGGCGAATACCAACACGGACGCTTTGATTGGAGCCAGCGCCACAACCCGCACAGTTGTTTCGCGAGACACCGGTGAAATAGATTTGCGCGGCGAAGTTTGGAGTGCTCGCACCAGCGAGGGCATCATCCCCCAGGGGCACCGAGTGATTGTGTCCACCATTGATGGTGCAACCGCCATCGTTACCCAGGAGGCATCATGATTGACGTCTTAACTGCTCTACTTATCGAATCCCTCATCCCCATCATTCTCATTGTCGCTGTTGTTGCGTTTTTCTCCCGCGCGATTCGAATCGTCCCCCAGGCAAACGCCGGTGTGGTGGAAAGGCTCGGTCGCTATAGCCGAACACTCGAAGCGGGCTTGAATCTGATCATCCCCTTCATCGACAAATTGCGGCCACTGATTGATTTACGCGAGCGCGTAGTGTCTTTCCCGCCACAACCCGTGATTACCTCGGACAACCTTGTGGTTCAAATCGACACCGTGGTGTATTACCAGGTAACGAATCCCAAATCGGCCCTGTACGAAATCGAAGACTTCGTGATGGGGATTGAACAAATCACCATCACCACGCTGCGTAACGTTGTGGGTGGAATTGACCTGGAGCAGGCACTGACCTCTCGGGAAACTATCAACGCAGCGCTGCGCGGGGTCCTAGATGACGCGACAGGCAAATGGGGCGTGAGGGTCAATCGGGTGGAAATTAAGTCCATCGAGCCACCGGAGACCGTCAAGGTCGCAATGGAAATGCAGATGCGGGCCGAGCGTGAAAAACGCGCTACCGTGTTGACGGCAGAAGGCCAAAAACAAAGCCAAATTCTTGTTGCAGAAGGTTCTCGCCAGTCCGATATTTTGAACGCCGAAGGGCAGGCCAAAGCTCAAATTCTTCGAGCCGAAGCGGAAGCAAAAGCGGTGAAACAGGTCTTTAACGCGGTGAAAGACGCCGAATTGGACGAAGCAATGCTCGCCTATCGCTACCTCGAGCAGCTACCTCTCATGGCTCAGGGTGACGCCAACAAGGTCTGGATAATTCCGGGCGAGCTTTCGGGTGCGATGGAAAAACTCGCGCAAGCTTTCCGCCCGCAGAAATAGCGAGCGCTCTTCCGCTCTGGGATTAATCCAGGGCCTAGAAGGGGGCGCCGGAGTAGTCTGAACAAACCTATGACGCAGCCTGTTGTGATTCCCTCCCGAGAGCCGGGGGTCTTTCGATCTCTTGCCCGAGTCCTCCCTTACGCAAAAGCAGATCTGCCCCGGTTGGGCTTGGGGATTGTTATTGCCATCATCTCCAGCGGGTTTGCTCTTGCTATTCCCTTGACACTCGAAGCCTTGGTAGATGGGCCCTTGCAAACAGGCAACATTGCGCTGATTTGGGGTACAGCAGGGCTGGTGGCGCTGTTGGGATTGATGGAAGCGCTGTTTGTGTATCTGCGCCGGGTCACCGTCCTCACCCCTGGCACCCGAATCGATGCCAAGTTACGCGCAGCCATCTACAACCACGTCCAAGACCTTCCTGTCTCTTTTCACGATTCCTGGCAAAGCGGACAGCTGCTCTCCAGGGCCCAAACCGATGTCAGTCTGGTGCGACGCTGGCTTTCCTTTGGAATGGTCATGCTGGTATCGAATGTGATCACCATCGTCTTGGGGGTGGCAATCCTGTTCACCTGGAGCCCCCTGCTCGCTGGGGTATTTCTCCTGTCTTCCCTGCCGATGCTGATTTTTGGTTCCCGTTTTCGCCAGAGGTTTTCTGGTCTTGCCCGCATTACCCAAGACCAGTGGGGAGATGTGGCGACCTCTGTCGAAGAATCCGTCCACGGCATCCGAATTCTCAAGTCATTTGGACGCGGCAGTGACGCCCTCGCTCGATTCACCACCCGCGCCTCGCGCGGTAGGGACTTAGAGGTTGAAAAGGGCAGCACGCTTGCCACTTTGGGGTTCTGGTTGGGGTGGATTCCTGACTTTGCCCTAGCAAGCTGCTTAGCGCTGGGAATCTGGCTCGCCAGTAGAGGTGAGCTCACCACCGGCGAGCTCTTTGCCTTCTTCGCCACCGCCGCAGTGTTGGCCGGACCCATTGCTTCCATTGGCTATCTCTTGGCCCTGACCTTTGAAGCCCGCAGCGGCTTGGACCGCATCTTCGAGGTGATGGATGAAACCAACACCATCGTCGATAGCGGTGAGGTTATCCCCCCGGCAGCGGGGAAGGGATCCCTCGTCTTTGAAGATGTGCACTTCCGTCATGCCGATACCGAACCTGGAACCAGGGACCTCATCGATGGCATCACACTGGATATTCGCCCCGGTGAAACAATGGCTTTGGTCGGGGTGACCGGCAGCGGCAAAACAACTGTCACCGCACTTCCTGGGCGTCTGTATGACGTCACCGGTGGTCGCATCCTCTTGGATGGTGTGGATATTCGAGATATTTCTCTAGAGTCACTGCGCACCCGCATCGCTATGGCGTTTGAAGATGCCACCTTGTTCTCCGCAAGTGTCAGAGACAACGTTTTGTTCGGTCGACACGATCTGATGGATCCTGAAAGCCCCGACGCTCAGGCGATTCTCACCCAGGCCATCGATGTCGCCGAGGCGGGCTTTGTTTATGATTTGCCAGAGGGTGTTGACACCATCATTGGGGAACAAGGACTCAGCCTTTCTGGCGGCCAGCGTCAACGTTTAGCGCTTGCCCGAGCGATTGCCGCAGGCCCTGAAGTGTTGGTTCTGGATGATCCACTCTCGGCACTGGATGTGGCAACAGAAGCTCGAGTGGAATCAGCACTTCGGAAAGTGTTAGCCACCACAACGGCTTTGGTGGTGGCACACCGGCCCTCAACCGTGATGTTGGCCGATCGTGTCGCCCTGCTGGAAGACGGAAAAATTGGTGCGGTGGGAACCCACGCTGAGCTTCTGGCAACTTCTCCGAGCTACCGCAGTGTTATTTCTTCTCTCGCGGACACAGACCAGTCCCCCCGGGAGGACCGGGAAGTCACCGACTCCACGGTAGAACTAGAAATTATCGAATCCTCGGGTCTTGAAGATGATGCCCGTTTGATTCGCCGGGATGACGAGGTGGCGCAATGAGCATGCATGGCGTCCAAGGCGAAGACAAGAACTCTCTCACCAAAGAACAAAGCAAACAGATTAGACGGCGATCATTCGCTCTTCTGCTCGATATCGTCACACCCCACCGCCGACGCTTTATTGCCACCATGGTGGTGGTCGTCTTCAGTGTCGGTCTGCAGGTCGCTGGCCCAGCGTTTATTGCTATGGGGATTGACCAGGGTCTTCCCGCTGCCATGGAGGAAGGCAACTTCACACCGCTGATACTCATTGCTGCCGGCTTCCTGATCTCTGGTTTTGGTGCCGCAGGATTACTGGCGGTGTATACGAAGTGGTCGATCACGATCAGCCAAGACATCATGAACGAGCTTCGTTTGCGTGTTTTTGCTCACACCCAGCGTCTGAGTATGAGCTTTCATGAGAAATACACCTCCGGGCGTATCATTGCCCGCCAAACCAGTGATATTTCAACACTCGGGGAACTTCTCAATGGTGGTGTGGGGAACCTGGTTCAAGGTGTTTTGTTCATGGGTTTCACCACCGGTGCTCTGCTCTTGCTCGATCCGTGGAGCGCCCTGCCCCTCGTTGGCGCGATTCTTCCCGTGATGGCTGCCACCTGGTGGTTCTCTATCGCCTCGCGCCGCGAGTTCAGAAACTCGCGCACCTTCTCTGCGCGCTTGATCATCCAGTTCGTGGAAAGCATGGCGGGAATTCGTGCGGTGAAGTCCTTTCGTCGCGAAAGTATCAACCGCGAAACCTACTCAGAAAAAGTGGAAGATTACCGCGAAGCCACCCGGCGCACGATTGCGATTTTTGGCCTCTATGACCCGATGTTGAAAGTGATCGGCAGTATCACTGTCGCCGTGGTGTTACTACTGGGTGCTTTCCGGTTGCTCGAGGGCGGAATTGAAATTGGTGTGCTGCTGGCTGCTGTGTTGTATACCCGAAACTTCTTTAGCCCCATTGAAAACTTGGCCATGTTCTATAACTCGTTCCAATCCGCCTCGGCTGCCTTGGAAAAAATCTCCGGTGTCTTAGAAGAAGTCCCAGCACTCGCTGAACCAGCAGAGCCCCAACCCTTCACCTCGCACACCGGCGGGTTGTCTTTTGCGGGGGTGAGCTTTCGCTACAACGACGAAGCCCAAGTGTTGCCACCGTTTGATCTGGATATCCCCGGCGGACAAATCGTTGCCCTGGTTGGGGCAACAGGCGCTGGGAAATCAACTCTTGCCAAGCTGATTGCACGTTTTTATGACCCCACGAAGGGCGTTGTTTCCCTGGATGGGGTCGATCTTCGCAACATCGCCGATCGTGACCTTCGTCAATCCGTGGTGTTGGTCACCCAAGAGGCGTATATGTTCTCCGGAAGCGTTTCCGAGAACATTCGCCTGGGTAAACCAGATGCCACTCTCGAGGAAGTTCACCAAGCAGCCCGTGCTGTGGGGGCACACGATTTTGTTATGGCTTTGCCCGAGGGCTATGACACCGATGTCAATAAGCGCGGGGGCAGGCTCTCTGCGGGTCAGCGCCAGCTGGTGTCCTTTGCCCGGGCATTTATCGCAGACCCCCGAGTGTTGATTCTCGATGAGGCCACCGCATCCCTCGACATTCCTAGTGAGCGCCTCGTGCAACACGGTCTTCAGACACTTTTGGCAGATCGGACCGCCATCATCATCGCCCACCGTCTTTCCACCGTGGAGATTGCTGATCGAATTTTGGTCATGGATGGCGGCGTGATTGTCGAAGATGGACCTTCCCTGGAATTGCGTAAGGGAACAGGTCGCTTCGCGACCCTCCACAAAGCATGGCTCGATTCCCTCGTCTAAGGCTTCGTCCTAGTCTGGGTAGATGAAGAAGCTCGGTTTGCTCGGGGGAATGTCCTGGGCTTCATCATCAGCTGGTTTATCAAAGAAATCCCACTTCGCACCAGGAGCGCTGCTCAGGAAAACGCCGAAGCGGAACTCGCGGGGCTTGGAGCCTAAGTCACAGGGTCTCTCCTTTTCACCGCCCTAGGGTGGTGAAAAGGAGGATTCATGGCACAGCTCACCGGGGTGTATCGCGGGAAACGCGGTGTCCTGTATCCCCTTGCCCGGTTCTTGGGCTTTCGATCCTGCGACTTGGCTGCCATTACGGAGTCTCGTCGCGGCCTTTCCCAAGCCTGGGAAACAATGATCGCCACCCTTGAGGGCGAGGGGCACACCCACACCGTGGTGTCCTCAGCCCAAGCCTCGCCAGAAATCTCCTTGGCAAGCGCTGGGCGTGAACCCTGCGTCTTGATTACCCACGACAGTGGGGATATCGCCATGATCGTGGACTGGAATGATGTGGCCCTGGCGAAAGACGTCGCCAGCTACGAGCGCATTCTGCGCTCGAAGTTGTTGATGTATTAGCCCATTGCCGCCACGTTGTCCTGAAGGCTCACGATTCGAGAATCAACCCCGATTGTTATCCGAGCGCTCAAACTCAGGCCCACACCACCGTGGTGGTGGCCGGTGAACGCCACGTCATAGGTTCCCGCCATCAGCGCTGGCAGGGGTGCCATTGCTTCCAGGTTTCCCCTGGCATCCACCGTCCCGGTGGCCAGGATGCGCTGGGTGCGCCCGGTAGTAGAGGTGAGGCTCAAAAGGTATGTCGAGGTAATGGCGACCCGGTCAGATCCGTAATACACGGGTGACCCCTCCGCAATTCTGCCCACAGGCCCTGCGACATGCAGGTAAATCCCCGGTGTTCCTGAAACTTGTGCCACCTCGCTCACACTCAGCGTGTAGGTAAAGACCTGGACCAACCCAGCATTCGCTGCGACAACATCATTGGCGGGCAGCCCCATCGCCAAGTCGCTGCCAGCACCACTAAGAGAAACAGCGGTTCCCGCTTCATCCCCGGCACTTCCTCCGTGGTCGACACCCAGGCTTGTCCAGGAAGCCCCGTCCCAGTGATACAACCTGGCGAACCCGGCATCCACTCCCCCGGTATCACTTCCCGGTGCTCCCACTGCGAGGCGACTTCCACTACTGCTGAGACTGACCGAGGTCCCGAGTAGGTCCCCTGCGGCTCCATCTACATCACTGCCTCGCTGAACCCAGGCTGAGGTTCCCGAATTCCAGTCGTATACCTGGACGTGCCCGGCATCGGTGGCTGTAGCGCCGATGTTGTTTTTGGGCGCACCAACAGCAAGAGCATCGCCATCGCCGCTCAGCGACACCGCTGTGCCAAAACGATCACCGGTCGCTTGACCATCAATATCTGATCCGCGCTGGTCCCATTGGCTGGTTCCGGTGTTCCAGGTGTAGACACGCGCGTGCCCAGCGGCTGAACCGGTCCCATCGTTGTCCCTGGCGCCCGCGGCGATGAGGGTTCCATCGGTATTGATGGCGACCGAATACCCCAAGCGGTCCTGGTCAGCTTCGCCCTGGAGGTCGGTGGTGCCTTTGCGATCCCACGTGGAGGTGCCGCTATTCCAGGTATAGACCCGGACTTCACCTCGGTCTGTTCCCGCATCGTCATTGAAGGGCGACCCGATCACCACTGTGGTCCCATCCCCACTGATTGCTGCAGAGCTCCCTGCTCTCTCACCGGCGTCCTCGCCCACAAGGGTCGAGCCCATTTGGGACCAGCTGCCTCCGACGTTTTCCCAGACTTGAACGTGACCGGAAGAAGCTCCCCCGTCATCGTCGAAGGGTGCGCCGATTGCTACTCGGGTGCCATCATCACTGAGCGACACTGCGTTTCCAAAAAAGTCATCCGCATCGTCGCCCACCAGAATTGCACCGATGCGACTCCACGCCCCGGCGCTATAGCCAAGAACTTGGACGTGTCCGGCATCACTTCCGCCATCGTTATTGGAGTCGGCACCAACCGCCACCGTGTCACCATCGCTATCAATGTCCAGGGCGATGCCAAATCCATCGCCTATCGCAGCGCCTGGGATGTCCGCTCCCTTTTGGCTCCAGCCTCCTTCGGCGCTGGCACTCAAGGGAAGGGTGGCCACCAGGGTAATGGTGGCCAGTGGAATTGCCGTCATCCCTGCTTTTCGCATGCTCTCTCCTTCGGTGGGTGGTGTGCGAGCACGACCATTACCCCCGGGAGCGCTATCAGCACTGATGTGAACTCGCGTTCCCGGTACCCTTCCAGAGCCTTGTCCCAAACGCAACTTAATCTCAGGTATTCCCCAGAAGCTATCCAGACCGGGATAGCTGGGGCGTTCGGCTATCGTGGCGGGAGAGGAAGGGGAAAAATGTCACACGAACGGGTTGTTGATGTCGATTTGCGATGGGGCGATAGCGATGCTTTCGCCCACGTCAACAATGTGGTGTTCTTTAGGCTTTTGGAAGAGGCCAGGGCCCGAGTGATTCCTCTCGAAGGTCCGGGATCCACGATTCTTTCCGCGGGCCTTGTGGTGGCAGAACAGCAGCTGAAATACACTGCCCCCCTTCACTACCGGCCTTCACCCATACAGGTGGGCATGACCGTGGATCACGTGGGAGGTTCATCTTTCCGGCTGGCCTGTCGGGTATTTGATGCCGAATCAGACATTGTCTTTGCCAGTGGCTTTGTCTCGTTGGTGGCGTATGACTTTGCCACAGCGGCCCCCCGGAAACTGAGCGATGATGAGCGGACGTGGCTAGCCGCCTAAACCACGGTGGATGACGAGACAGGCGAAGAAACCGAAACGGTTGTTCTCTACACTTCCAACGAGTTTGTGGCGGCGATCCGTTCGGTCACAGATGCTGTGGTCACCTTCTTGGGTTCACTGTTTGGCTTCAGCAACGCGCCATAGAGCTAAGCCCTCAGAGAACGAGGCTCGCAGAGCTACCTCTCTATCGGTCTTGGGCCCGAGTTACCAGCCCAATGCCACTGGCAGGGCAAACCCCATCAGGCTCAGGGTGGCAATGAAGGCGAGCAGTGAAATGATGCGGGCGGCAAAAGCCAATCCCGATGGTGTTCCCTCGCTCGCTCGTGATCGGCGAATATTTTGGGTTGCCAGCACCATCCCCATAATGGAAAAGGGAATAGCCAACAGGGGAATCAGGGTCGAGCCCAGTGCCACGATGGCAATACCGAGGATCAGTCCCGGGCTGGGGGGATTACGACGCATTCGCTTGTGTGTCTTTCGTCCGTGGGCGGGGTTTCAGCTTAGCTTTGGAGCCGCGGATACATTTCCCAGCGCTCCACTGGCATCTCGACCAGTTCTGCCAATTCCCGCTTGAGGCGCTTGATGGGCTCCCACTCAAAATGGGCCTGCCATGCCGCCCTCGACTCCCATTCTTCCCACAAGACCAGTCGTCCGGTGACCTCCTGGAAAAGCTCGTATCGAAGACAGCCCGGCCCCGCCACAATGGCGGGGATCACCTCGTCAAGGATCCCCACCACCTTCTCGACGCGTCCTTCCAGTGGTTGAAGGGGAACCATCACGGTGCAGGTCTGTGTCATCCCCTCACGATAATCGAGATGGTCCCCTCCAGGCAGGTCACAACAGCCGTTATCCACCTGGTAGCCCGTCATGAAGAACCTGCGGGCTCTCCACAGTGCAAAGTTTTCGGAGGTGAAAATAAATCACCCACCAAGGCAACCACGCCTCTCCCAGTGCCCTCGCCAAAGACCGCACACCCGTCCTCACAGCGAAGCGCTCTAGTGTGGTGATTACTTCAGAGTGCAGAGCAGCACTCGAAGAAAGAATGGAGGCTCTGATGCCAGATTCTGAGTACTGCGTGCATTGCGATGCGCCACTGGCGATAGGTTCGAGCTCTTGCCCAGCATGCGGCAAGCCGGCGGGCGAGGCTCACTAGTCCGTCAGGGCAAAGACAGGTCCCGAAGCCGATCTTTAGCGCGGGATCAAACCAATCAGCGTCCATCGCTTGCACACAGGTGACAAGGACACCTCGATGCTGAAGCCCGCTGATTGCACGGCACTTTTTACTTCTGCACGACCAGCCAACACGACGAGGTCGGCAAGGCTGGCGCCAGCCTCTTGGGCGACGGGCTCAAGGACCCTGAGCACGCGGTTCAGGCGCTGGGGTTCATTGCCCACCCAATCCTTTTGAGGCGCCAGGCGAAGCGCTACACCGCGCGGCGGCGCTGCAGAACTTCGTCGAGGTCCAGCTTGGTGGTCTGCTGGGGCTCGATGTGGCCCATTGCCGCGAACTGAGACACCACAGCAAGTTTTTCCTCGGCGAAGTCTTCGGGCCGATGGGCTAACGCAGCCCTTCGAGCTTCACGGATGAGTTCATCACGAGTGGGAAGGGCAACATTTTCGCCCGTCCTCCTCACGCTCAAAGGCGCGGGAACCAGGGGAACCTGTTTCCTCGGTGCTTCAGCGGCAACGACGGGGGCTTGTGCCTGAGGCCTTGTTGCAGCGCGTGCTGCAGCATCTGCACTGACCCGGTTCACGCGACCCAAGATAGCCAGGGAGAGAGTAACGACGGTGCTGGAAGCCCAGATCACCTGTAAAGGCCAGTCCGCGAAATACGCGGTGGAAGCAGAGAGAAGACCCAGGAGGAGAGCCAAAGAAAACACCTGTTTAGTGCGCCTCCGGCGCTCCGCCACACTCAATTCCGGCGAAGACATCACGCGAAGCTGGTGTTGGGCTTCGCGCTCTTTCTTAGCGATCGACCGAGCTTTCAGCTCGGCCTTGATTTCCTCAGAAGCTTCGGTGGTGTTGGCCAGCAACCGAAGGGTTTGACCAAGCCTGGTGGCATTGCGTTCCGTAGCGTAATACTCGTTGCGCTTAAGCCACAGGGGGACCAGATACATCAACCACAAGATGGCAGCGGCCACCAGTAAGAATGTTGTCCCGGAACTTCCCACGCGCTCCAGCGTAGGCGGGGAGAGTGTTATTCGGCGGATTGGCGCGCTGTTTAGGCCAACTACCAGCCCCGGGCTCTGGCAAAGCGAGCGCGCAGAGTTGCCGCTGCTCCCACAGCACGTGCCGCTACCAACTGCGCGACTGGCCTTAAGCAGCCCCCCAAATTCCACTACTCAGGCGGTTAGGTTAGGCCAGCGGATTCCTCGCCTTGACCCAATCCAGTTCAGGAATCGCAGCGAGGCCTCCAGGAACGCGTCCCTCTTCAAACCTTTTCACAATGCCCCCGCGCACTTCTTCCTGAACCAGGGCAAAGCAGAAATGATCCGCCCACTTGCCGTTGATGTGGATATAGCGTCTGCGGAGTCCTTCGTAGCGAAACCCCAGTTTTGCGACCACCCGCAAGGAGGCGGTGTTTTCGGGACGAATACACACCTCCATGCGGTGGAGACCCTTCTCAAAAAAAAGATAATCCGTGGCCATCGCCACGGCCAGGGTGGTGAAGCCTTGGCCTGCTGCGGATTCCGTGACCCAGTACCCCAGGTTCGCAGAGGAAAGAGACCCATAGGTGATCTGGGAGACATTCAACTGGCCTACCAATTGACGCTCCGAGATCATCACCAGAGGTAATCCGGTGCCATCTTTGGCAGCTTTCAGCAATCCGCGAATACTGGCTTTAGTGTCAGCTGGGGCCAGGCGGATGAGCGGGGTGGTGGCCTCCCAGGGTTCCAGCCACGCGCGATGCTGGGACAACGCCTTCTCCATATCTTTCGCATCGCGCATTCTTACCCCCCGCAACACAAGGGAGGGGTGGCGAAGGGTGGGGAGAGACATCACTTAGTTCTTGGCGAGGAAGTCTTTCAACCAGCTCAGAAGCTCTGGTCCCAGGTCTTCCCTGCTGGCAGCTACCTGAACGATGGCCTTGAGGTAATCCAACCGATCCCCCGTGTCATAGCGGCGTCCGGTGAAGACCACCCCAAAAACGCCGCCACCGACCTCTGCTGCAGACATGGCATTGAGAGCATCGGTCAATTGGATTTCACCACCCGAACCAGGCTCGGTGGCTTCCAGGATGGGGAACACTTCGGGTTGCAAGATGTAGCGACCAATCACAGCCAAGTTCGAGGGGGCATTCTCGGGTGCGGGTTTTTCCACCAAGCCGGTGACCTTCACCACGTCATCCAGTTCGGTGGCCTCGACGGTGGCGATGCCATACAGGTGGGTCTGCGAGGGCTCCACTTCCATGAGCGCCACAACACTGGCCTGGCGAAGGTCATGAATCTGGATCATGCGAGAGAGCAACGCATCGCGCTCATCAATCAGGTCATCACCGAGCAATACCGCGAACGCCTCGTTGCCAACATGCATCTGGGCGCGGAGAACGGCATGCCCCAAACCCAGGGGGTCCCGTTGGCGCACATAGTGCATGTTGGCGAGGTTGGCGGAACGCACCACCTCTTGCAATCGCGCTTGGTCACCTTTGCGCTCGAGTAGCGCTTCAAGCTCGGGAACGTGGTCAAAATGGTTTTCCAACGCGTTCTTGTTGCGCCCGGTAATCATCAAGACATCGTGAAGCCCAACATTCACGGCTTCCTCCACCACGTATTGGATGGCTGGTTTATCCACCACCGGAAGCATTTCTTTGGGCATGGCCTTCGTGGCAGGCAAAAACCTGGTCCCCAACCCTGCGGCGGGAATCACTGCTTTGGAAATAGGCACCTGTCTATCGTACAAGGCGCCCTACACTTGGGGCATGACAGAGGGCGCACACCCCAGCAAACGCGCACTGCGCGCCGAACTGCGCGAGCGCCGAAGAATCATGACCAGCGTGGAACGGGACACCGCCGCCGAGGGACTTTTTCACCAACTCGTTGCGCTCACCGAACGCTATGACGCCACCCGTATCGCCTGCTACCTCTCCACCGGGGATGAACCCACCACCAGAAAATTCCTGGAGTGGGCGCATCAACACGCCATCACGGCAATATTGCCGGTGTCAAGAGAAGACGGTCTGATGGATTGGATCCCCTTTGCCCCAGGCTCTGAGTCACTGGATTCAGCAGGGATGCCAACACCGGTGGGGGAAACCCTCGGTCCGATCGCACTGGCAGAAGTGGATGTCATCTTTGTTCCTGCCGCCGGGGTGTCTTCAAGCGGGATGCGTCTGGGCTGGGGGCGCGGGTATTACGACCGAGCATTGGGTTCACTCAATAACGCAGCTCCCGTGTATGCCGTGGTCTACGACCACGAAGTGTTGGAAGAAGTCCCCAGTGAGCCCCACGACCAACGGGTGGATGCCGTGGTGACCCCCACGCGTAGTATGAGATGTGACGGCTCTGCACTCTAAAAGGATTTCATGCCCACCTACTCTTACCGCTGCACTTCCTGCGACAACGCTTTTGATATCCAACAAGCCTTCGCAGATGACTCATTGACGACCTGCACGGAATGCGGCAAATCACTGCGCAAAGTTTTTAGCGCGATCGGGGTCACGTTCCAGGGCTCAGGTTTTTACCAAACGGACTCTCGCGCAGAAGCAAAGAAAAGCTCTGCCCCGGCTAAAGAATCAAAAAGTGCGACGCCCGCAAAGAAAGAAACTCCCGCCGCTGCTTCGACCACCAGCAGCACGACCTAGTAGTGGGGCGGTTTTTCCGCTTTCAGCCGTTCGTCATTAGACGCGTTTTCTTCCCGATCGGGCGGGGGCTCTGCTGATTGGCCAGCAACGGGCTCCGTTCGGACCCGCCTGGTCCCAATTTTGCGGGTGGGGGGCGGGTCCTCAGCCACGAGCCTCAGTCGCGGCCTCGGGGGCAAGGCCCACCAACGTGGCAATGCGTCCAGCAACCTGATCGGGGGCCGTGAATAGCTCTAGGGCGTGAGCTTTCACATGGTGCCAACCGGAGGCGGCCAGCGCCAGCGGGCGCATCCGCAGGGCTTCCCGCACAGGAAGGTGCATCAGGGAGGTGTCCGTATCCAGGGCAATGCAGTAGCCGCCGTAGCGGGCAACCAGAGGAATCTTCCCCTGGTAATCCAATTCCACAGTCATCCCCCAGGCGCTCAATCGTCTACCAAGGTCCACCAGCAAAGGATCATGGTCACCCCCTGCACGGGGCAGGTGCTTGGCAGAAGCTTGGGCCAGCACATCTCCCAACGCCCTCGTCGTGGGGCTCAATCTCTCATCGCGCAGATCCTGCTCCGCCACACAGGTCACCACGCGAAGGTGGCGACGGGCGCTGGTGAAGGCGGCCGCTAGCAACCGTTCGCCGCCAGGCTTCGAAAGAGGTCCCAGATCGCTGAGCACACGACCATGCGGTGTTCTGCCGTAGCCGAGAGAGAAAATTACGCGGTCCCTGGTGAGTGACGCAGCCTGGTCGAGGGTTGCCACGAGAAAACTTTCGCCCGACTTCGTGTCAAAAAATTCGGCACTTTCGGGCTTGTTGACTATTGCCTCAGTGAGCGCCTCACGGACGGCGCGGGCATGGAGCGCGCTCGGGGTGAGCACCATCAGAGACTCATTGCTCCGGGCCATGGCATGGTCCATCACGTGTTGGACCACCACTCGCACCTCTCCTGCGACACCTTCCACGAGCCCGGTCGCTGAATCGGGCATTCCTTGGCCGTCTTCCACCCACTCCACAGCACACGAAGGGTGCCCCAGAAAGCTCCCTGCCCACGGCAGGGAGCTGAGTCCCTCGCTATAAAAGGTGCTGTTAGCCACACTCGCAAGGTCATCGCCGGTGCTGCGGTAGCTCGTGGTCAGCGAAAACGAGGGCAGGAGGTCGCGCAGCTGGGCTAACAGGGATTCGTGGTGGAGGGCATCCCGGTCATCAGGCGGGGTTTCCTCTGCGCTGCGCAGTCCCACGCTAAACGCCGTCGGTGTCTGCGTAACAGGGTCACCCATCGCGACGACCTGGCGGGCTCGGCGCACAGCGCCGAGTGTTTCTGCCACACGAAGCGAACCGGCGTCCAAGACGATTACCGTGTCAAAACGAACAGTATCGGGAAGTTCGTGGACGTTATACGGAGTTGCCAACCATACTGGCGATAGTGCTTTCACCAGGTGTGGAGCTTGGTCGCTGAGTTGGGCAGCCGTCGCACCGCGACCCTTCAGCAGGGTCTTCAACGCAACAGCCTCTTCCGGCCAATCCATCAACCCCAAGCTCCACCGCTCGGCCAGCTGCCACGACAGTGCTTGAGCGTTACCAGCGCTGTGGGCTTCATCAACCAGCCGGAAATCTGCTTCCAAACGCTCCAGAAGCGATTTTTCTGACCCCAGTAACGCCTCTTCCCGCTCCAAAATTTGCTCCAGCGCCCCTCGCCACCACGCAAGCTCTAATTCCACACCCACGTCTTCCGCTTCTACGTGTCGGGTGGCAAGATCTTCCACCAACGGGCCAAGATTCCACTGCGCTAACTGATCTGCTACTTCTTGGCGGCGCTCCAGGCTCTGCAAGATTTCTGATTCCTGCGCCAACGTGGCAAGGAGCTCCACAAGTTCCTCGGTCACCATGTCCGAGAGACGCCGACCCGGGCCGGTGCGACCGAGGACCCGGTCGAGGTCGCGCAAGTCCTCCTCCACCTGTTGAACCAGAACGTGCGCGTCGGCTAGGCCGGAAGGCACACTGGGCTGGTGTCCGGTATCGACGTAGCGATTCCACAGGTCTCGTTGGCCGCCAATTTTCACTAACGATTCGTGCAGATCTCCCACGTGAACGCCCGGGCGAACGTGTTCCTTAGCAAGAGCCTTAAGGCGCCTGCGTTGCAAACGGGGCATCTCTTTCGAAAGTTCTGAGGATCCCGTGGCAGTGATGAGGTCTTTGACCGAGCGGTCAAAGACACTGGGTTGAAAACGATCCAGTGAATCTCGAAGGTCGACCAGGAGATGGATGAACACGCCCATCTGGCCAAGCGTTGCGGCTTCGGGGAGGGGAGTTTCGGACAGGATGGGAGCAATTTTGTCCATCAGACGCGGCACACTCTCGCTCGCGAGGCGCTGGGCTCGCTCGTGGGATTTCCTGGCATCCTCTAAGTTTCGAAAGTCCACGCCATACCAGGGAGTGTCCCCTGGCCCATATTTGAATTCACCCAGCGTTGCTGCCCGAGCCAACATTTCGGCGGCCTGCCCTCGCCCTGGTGCCAGCGCGACGAGCGCATCGCGCTCCAATCGCGCGGTGGTCTCGGGAGGTTTCTCTTTCAGCGACAGCGTGCCAAGGGTATGGAAGCATTCCATCGCACTCACCCCAAGGTCCTGGTCTTTCACCGCGAGCGCTTCGCGGTAGCGAAGAATGACGGTGCGCAAACGCGTCCAGGCTGAGTCAACATCCCCGGTGGTGGGCTTTTTTGTTTTCTCGCTCCTCGTGAGCGCCTCGATCAGATCTTTCCCAGGGTTGTTGACCCGGGTGACTAAGCCTTTGAGCCCGGCGCGGGAGAGGCGATTCAACAAATCGTTGGTTTTTTCTGCGCCAGCGCTGACCACGAGGGTTCTTTTATTGGCCGAGGCAAGCGCACCGAGTGCGCCAGCGATGGTCTGAATTCCCCCCACTCCGGGTGCCGAGCGAATGGTGAGGGAGTTTCCTGCCAGCACATTGGCCACAATCGCGTCCTGAGCGCTATCCAGGTCGACCACTCCGCGGTCGCTCGCTGCGGAGCGAGAATCGGGGTGGGTGATTTCCACGGGATTGCGCGCATCGCGCAATTGCTGGATGGCATGGGTGTTGCCGCCCAGGGCGTCCAGAATCGGGTGCTGCAAATTCTGTGCATCGTCGAGCATGGCCTGGTTAAGGTCCGTGAAGCTTGAAATCAGGAGCCTGGCGGAGACAGCGACATCACCGCGGTGGGCGGTGAGATCGCGCAAGCGATCCAGGGCGGGGTTGGGTTTGAATGCTCCACCATCATCGGTCAGCGCCACAAAGGCTTCAGCGTCCAGGGTCACCTGAAGGTGTTCGGCAAAGGCGCGCTGCAACCCGGGGTTAAGCTCCACGCGGGATCGACCCAGCGTGATTTCACTATCCCCACCTTTCCGACGCAGGCTCACCTCGCGCAAAAGCAGCGGTCCGCAGTAGTCGACGTTGTCGTGTTTCCACTCCACTAAACCAATGCCTAGCGCCAGGGTCGCAAGGCCTCGAGTAGTTGCGAGCTCCTGGTCATGATCGATCAAACGCAACGCTGCTGTGGTCGCGGGACGCCTCGCGACATCGTCTCTGATCAAGTTGGCTAACAAGGTGGGAGATCCGGCGAGGAAGCGTGCTAATCCACCCGGGTGGCCGCGGGAAATATCTATTCTGTTTTCGCCCCGGTCCTGGAAGTGAATCAGGGGGCTTGCGCCACCGAGCGCGGCCAGACTTTCCCACCAGCCCGTCCACGCTTGTGCCGCCTCGTTCACGGGGGTGGCCCCGGCGTCATTGACGCTAACCTGGTGCGCCAAATCACTCGACCACCACGGGGTGGTATCGAGATTTTCCCCAAGGTTCGTGGGGGCATCATAATTATCGGCACGCCACACTCTCCTAACGTAGGGCGCAGGGCCCTACAGGGCACCTATCCCACGCCGTTACAGGGCTTGGGCCGATTTAGACCACGCGGGCAGCATTGGTCCAGACCTGCGCAAAGAACGGATTTTCGCCGGCCCACTCATCGCAATTCCACGGTGGTGCTTGGCATTCACGGCACCAGTGCTCGGCCGGCACTATCAGATACGGTGATGCGTCAGAGGGGTGACTCCTGGCACACGACCAGTGAAGCGGTATGTAAGCCTCCCCCACCTTCACCGTGTCCCTCGCCAGTGTTCGGCCACGAAACTCAGCCCCTGGTAGTGCCTGCTCCAGGCAGTGTGTCATCACAGTCGCGGCAGGGCGAGACAGTCCATGGACCTTCTTTATTAGCTTGGCTGAATTATTTCAATGGTGAGCCCCAAAAAACCCTGCAAAAAAAGTGGTTGCCGACCATGAGGTACAAAAGTTATTTGAGAACGCGCCCCCTAGCTTGACCGCACGCTGGGAGAAGCAGGGCCCAGAAACCACTGGCCCCACGAGCAGGGCTGGTGGGGGGAAAGTGCCCCTGGAGGGAGTCGAACCCCCAACCCTTTCCTTAGGACGGAACTGCTCTTCCATTGAGCTACAGAGGCTGAAGCCCACAGCATAGCGAGGCGACGAATGTCAGTAGGGAGGATTACGCTATGCGAGTGAAGCTTTTTTTAGCAACTGTGGGGTCTCGAGGGGATAACGAACCCTTCAAAGCCCTGGCCCTCGAAGCTGCAGCCGCGGGTCACGAAGTTTTTTTCGCCCACACCAACGACATTCCCTCGCAGCCGCAGGCCCCCTACACCGATGTCGAGCTCCCCGGATCGATGGGGGAGGTGATTGCTGGTCAAGGGGTTTCTGTCTTGAAGGCGCTGAAGAATTATTCCTCCGTGATGAAACCCCTGATGGACGGTATTCTTGAAGAAACGACACAGCAGATTCTTGCTCTTAAGCCAGACGTCGTGGTGTATCACCCGAAGGTTCTCACCGCGGCCACCGCCGCCCACGCCGTGGGCGGGATTGCGATTCGTGCCGAAATGGTTCCGATACTGAATCCGACAGACGAGTTTGCCCCCGTCGGAATGCCGGCCTGGATTCCCGTCTCTTGGAATAAGGCGAGTTACCGAATCATTGATGCCTCACTGTCTGCGTTTGATGGCCAGGCCAAAAAGTTGGCCCGACGCCTGGGGGTGATTTCCACCCAACCTGACCTCACCTTTGTCCCCGTGAGCCCCAGCATCATCTCTCCTCCCAAGGATTGGCCCGATGACGTCGTGATGACGGGTTCATGGAACACACCAGGGCACGGACAGCTCGATGAGGAACTCGCGCAGTTCCTTGAGTTTGGGGAGGTTCTTTACGCAGGGTTTGGTTCCATGAAGGACTCTCGCGGAGTTGCGCGCGCCGACGCTATTGTCCAGGCTGCGCGGTCTCTAGGGATGAAGACGCTGATGGTGACGGGATGGGGCGGACTTGTTCCAGGCCCTACCGATCATCTTGCCCCCGACATTTTGGTGAGAGAGTCCGTTCCCCACACCGAGGTATTGCCCCACTGCAAGGTGGCCATCCACCACGGAGGCGCTGGCACTCTCCACGCGATGCTGCGCGCGGGTGTTCCCAGCGTCATCATGCCTTTCCTCGCCGATCAACCGTGGTGGGCGAGGCATCTCCACCAGCAAAAATTGGGACCAGCAGGTCTTTCCCGCACGACAAAAACGCCCTCGGTTATCGCAGCCTCTCTGACGGCAGCGCTTTCCTATGAAGGGGTGACGAAACTCGCCGGGCTAAAAATGGCCACCGAGGACGGTCTCGCCAGAGCGGTAAGCGTCATCGAAGAAGCGGAAGCGGGCACCCACCCTCTGCGACCTGCCTAACTAGGCAGCCTGAGCGAGGTAGCCCTCCCAGTGCGGCTGGGGACGCTCAATTCCCCGGACCAGCCATGCTGTTCCAAAAGGAGTTTTAGGGACAGAGTGCATTCGCCAGCCCATTTCTTGCGGCGTCCTATCGCTCTTGATGTTGTTGCAGGAAAGACAACAGGCCACCAAGTTCTCCCACTCGTCTTTCCCGCCGCGCGAGCGAGGCACAACGTGATCAATGGTGGTGGCCGACCGGCCACAGTAAGCGCATCTGTTGGAGTCTCGGCGCAATACCCCCCGGCGCGAAACAGGAATATGGCGATTGTGAGGCATCTTGACATATCGGGTGAGGACGATTACGGAGGGTCTCTCCCACGAACCATCCACACTTCTCACCGGGTAGCCTTGATCACTTTCGACCACTATCGCTCGACCGTTCATCACCAGCACGAGCGCTCGGCGAAACGACACCACGGACAGTGGCTCATATCCCGCGTTCAACACCAGCGTCCTGCTCGCTCCCCGCTCGGGGGCCACTACTTCAGCGACGCTACTCATGCCCAGGCCCCGTTAACGCAAAAGACACCATCGAAAATCGATGGTGTCGAGGAATATCGCGACGTGGGACATCCCACAGAAGGTCGGATGGCGAACAATATCCGAAAGTGAGCGCGCGCGTCTCGCAGTAGACGAGCTCTGTGCCTCATGATCCCACCCCTCATTTCTTGCGGGACGAACTCTCTTAGGTTATCCCTCCTCCCCCAACGTGCAATACCGCGGCACGCCGGGGCGAGCCCGCCACCCACAGCCCCGAATGGGTCAGAACCCGAACCTCTAGAATTGAGACATGGCGCCCCTTGAAATCCCCCAAGAATTACTCCCCGCAGATGGCCGGTTTGGAGCTGGTCCCTCCCGGATTTCTCCCGCACAGCTTCAGCATCTGCTCGCCCACGCCGACATTTTGGGGACATCTCACCGCCAAGCCCCAGTCAAAGACCTGGTTGCTCGGGTCCAGGGGATGCTGGCCGATTTTTTTTCCCTACCCGGGGGCTATGAAGTTGTTTTAGGAAATGGTGGGTCCACCGCTTTCTGGGACGTCTCAGCAGCCAGCCTTGCCCGCACTCGCAGCGCCCACCTGAGTTTTGGTGAATTTGGCAGCAAATGTGTCAGCGCCCACAGCACGCCGTGGCTCGAGAGTCCTGATGTGGTGTCGAGCGATCCGGGCACCAGGGGCGCACTGAGCGCAATAGCGGGGGTCGACCTCTATGCCTGGCCCCACAACGAAACCTCCACCGGGGTGTCGGCGCCGGTCAGGCGAGTAGCGGGCGCTGATTCCGATGCGCTCATGGTGGTGGATGCCACCAGTGCTGCCGGTGGCATCTACTGTGACGTTCGCGAGAGTGACGTGTATTACTTTGCGCCCCAGAAGAACTTTGCCAGCGATGGTGGGTTGTGGTTCGCCCTGATGTCCCCTGCGGCTATTGCCCGGGCAGCAGAGATTGCCGACACGGATCGATACATTCCCGATTTCTTATCCCTCACCCAGGCGATCGATAATTCCAGGCTCCACCAAACTCTTAATACCCCCGCTCTCACGACCCTGCTACTGATGGAGGCACAGCTGGAATGGATGCTCAGTATCGGTGGTCTCACTGCCACCGCAGCGCACTGCGCTGCCTCTTCCGCTGTGCTCTATGACTGGGCTGACTCGCGAAGCGATGTCACCGCGTTTGTTCGAGACCCTGACCACCGCTCTCCCGTGGTGGTGACACTGGATATCGACGAAGCGATTGATGCCACGGCCATCACCTCCGTGCTTCGCGCAAATGGAATCGTCGACACAGAGCCCTACCGAAAACTGGGGCGCAACCAGATTCGCGTTGCCACTTTCGCTGGCGTTCCCCACTCAGCTGTGGAGAAGCTGATTTCTTCTCTCGACTACGTCCTGGAAAATCTTTAGGGATTTGGCGTCTCGGGTTCTTCCCATTCAATGCGGTCAAACACATCGGTAGGTTCCTCGGGGACCTCCAGAGGAGCCGGGTCTAGACCGATGTCGAGCTGATCGATATCGACTCCATCGACGTCGTCGTCATCAAAGTCGTCATCATCCCCGTCATCGTCATCATCGTCATCGTCCACCGCAGCGGCGTCTTTGAGCTCTTTTTCGTGCAGGAGGTATTCCTCCATGCGGTCAGCCCAGGGAACCCACGCAGGCGAGAGGAGAGCCTTTTCGCCGGGGATTAGTTCCACCTCCAGCACGGTTGGTTCCTGCCCTTCGCTGTGAGCAAGCGCCACGGTCCACGACCACCCCGGGTAGCCCTCCATGGTGGAGGGGAAGTGAGCAGAAATAACACCCTCCTCCTTGGTGAAGGTCGGGGTAAGGGAATAGGTGCCCTCGCCAGTGACTTCCCGCAGAGCTGCCAAGGCGAGAGTGGTGAGAGTTTCCTCGCTGGGGTCTGCCAGAGACTTGGCTGGGGGTTTCCTAGGCATCGAACTCGTCGGCAACCTTGCGCAAGAGTGCGGCAATTTTGCGGGCGTTATCATCCGCGGGGTAACGGCCGTGGCGAAGATCCCCACTGCTGCGGTCCAAGAGTTTGATGAGGTCTTCCACAATGACCGCCATATCTTCAGCACCCTTGCGGCCAAAGCGCCCGGTAGGGGTGTCCAGTACCCGAACGCTCAACGCTTGTGCCCCGCGCTTACCTTCGGCAACGCCAAACTCGACCCGGGAACCGGCCTTCACCACTTCGCCTTCAGGAAGCGCCGACGCATGGAGGAAAACCTCTTCGCCATCATCGGTCTGGATGAAGCCAAAACCTTTTTCTTGGTCATAAAACTTGACCTTGCCGCTGGGCATAGGGAGCCTTTCTGTCGCGGGATCACTTCGTCCCCGCTCCCCAGGATAGTCCCTCAAGGAACCAGGTATTCTGGAGGGATGTCTTCTCTTGATGCTCCACCCCCCTCACGCCCTGAAAGGGTTATTGCTGCGGCTATTGCCGCGACGATTGGGCTCAGTATTGTGGCATTTTTTGCCATCATTATCGGCTCGTGGCAGGGCCTGCAACGAGAAGATTTCGCCGAAGGGCTGTGGCCCGTTATCGCGGTGATTCCCCTGATTGCGCTTCCAGCAGGTTTTATTCTGATCATCGTGCTACTGGTGCTTTCCACGAGGCGTCGACGCTCGTCAGGCGGCCATGCCTCTTCCGACTAAGAGCGCTCTGGTGTTGATCGGCTGGTTGGCTGATCAAGACGAATCCACCCTTCTTCAGGTTGCGAGTCTGCGGGGTCTCAAGCCCTCCGAGTGTGGAAGCCTCGCGGAAATGTCGCAGGCTCTCCTGGGCGAGGTCAACACCCTCGCCACGCTGCGAGCACTCCCGAGAGAGCAGCTGCACAGCCTGCTGGAGCTGTCAAAGAATCATGCTCCCCGTGCCCACGGCGACGCTCTCGCCGCGTGCGGGTTATGGAATGGCGAGAGTGGCTCACCAACGCTGTTTCTCGACTCTGCAGGGTTAGCGGCTCTCGCCGGTATCGATTTTGGCAGCCCCGCCCCCGTCGTTCCTGATCACTTTCTCGATTCTCCGTCCCTTTCTCTGGCGGCAACGAGGGCCTGGGGAACCGTCTGTATGGTGGAGGACCTCCTCGATGTGCTCGGCGGTGCGAAATTGGGGGCCGGCCGGGAAAGCCTCCTTTCAGCGACCGCGCGAAAGACCCTGCTTCAGGAAGTGGGGGAAGGCTACAACCTTGACCTGCTTGCAGGCCTCGCCCAGCAAGCAGGGTTGATGGCTATCCGTTCCGGCCATCTTCTGCCCACCAAGCACGCACACGACTGGGCACAGCTCACCCCGGATGCCCAATGGCAATGGCTCGCTACACGGTGGTGGGCAGATGCGCCGGCGTGGTTCACCGGGACAATTGCCCGCACCCCCGCGCTTCACTGGGATACCCAGGGTGAAGCACAGGCCAGCTATTGCTACCCCCTGGCCCAGCTTGAAAAGATTGGTCGTATTCGAGAGAGCGCTCACGCGCTGGGCCTGTTGGAAGAGGGTCAGGCCACTGCCTGGACGCGAGTCATCGATGACGGCGATGCCGCGGCAAAGCTCTTTCTTGGGTCTCTTCCCCCCGTCACAACCGGTGTTTTCGCGGGGGAAGACCTCACTCTTTTGGCAACCGGACCCTTGGGGAAAGGGCACCGTAGTTCTTTGAACAAGATTGCGCAGCGCGATTTGGGCGGACTCGTGCCCAGGTACCGCCTGAACCAGGCCTCCCTTCTGCGAGCGCTTCACCAGGGATATCCCGCAGAGAACCTGGTCAAAGATGTTAATGACGCCTGCGCCAACCCGCTGCCCCACGCGATGGAGTCGATGATTACCGACACCATTCGCCGGGCACAAGACATCATCCTTCGCTCTCACGAAGGGGGAACCATGATCACCACGGGCTCTTCCGAACGCGCCACAGAATTACTCATTGACCCGAGACTCTCGATGGTGGGATTGAGCCAACACGAGGACACCATCGTGCTGTCACCCTGGCCGCTCGAGCGGGTTCACATGGCTCTGAGTCAGGCCTCACATCCAGCACTCCTGGAAGAGCCTGAGCACGCCGTTGAGCAGCCAGCCCCAGCGGAGCAAGGACAGTGGTGGTCGGGAGACCCTGAGCCAGCGCCGTCTGTTGCCGAGACCATCACCACACTGGTTTCTGGTCTTCGCTCCGCAGCGTCCAAGGGGGTGCCCGCAGGGGTGGGAAGCATGATCGAAGTGGCTGTCGCTGGGAAAGTCCACCTGGAAGTCGTGGTCGAAATGCCCGATGGTTCGCTGGTGACTTTTGTGATGGAGCCACGAGCGTTGGGCGGCGGACGACTGCGAGGAGTAGAGCTCAGCAATGCCACGGAGCGAACGCTCCCCGTGTCTCGGATTCGTTCCGTGCAACCAATCGAGTCCTAAGTTTGCCTCGCTAGACTGGTGGGCTATGAATCCTGACGGTTGCCTCATTGTCCAGAGCGACAAGACGGTCCTTCTCGAGGTCGGACATCCTCACTCCAACGATGCCAGACATGCCCTCGCTGTCTTTGCAGAGCTGGAGCGGGCCCCCGAGCACGTCCACACCTATCGGATTACCCGCTTGGGGCTCTGGAACGCGCGAGCGGCAGGTCACACCAGGGAAGAAATTCTTGCCACACTCGAGCAATATTCCAAGTTTGCCCTTCCCCCAGGCATTGTCGAAGAAATCGAGGACACCCTGCGTCGGTTTGGGCAAATCGACATCACCCGCGAGGGCGACCAGCTGTACCTTTCCACCGCTAACGATGTGACCCGAGCAGAAATTATCCGCAACCCCAAGGTTCTCGAACTTCTGGGCGAGCCTGACGACGCCGGGCGTTTCCCGATTGCGGCATGGTCGAGAGGCCTCATCAAGCAGGAATTGCTAAAACGCGGCTGGCCCGCGGCCGATCATGCTGGCTACACCGAGGGAACCCCCCACGCCATGGCGCTGCGAGAAGACTCCTGGGGCCTGCGGGAATACCAAAAAGAGGCCGTTGCGCGCTTTAGTGACCAGGGGTCCGGGGTTGTGGTGTTGCCGTGTGGAGCAGGGAAGACGCTCGTGGGAGCGGGGGTGATGGCGAAACTCGGCACATCCACCCTGATTCTTGTCACCAATACCGTCTCTGCCCGCCAATGGCGGGCAGAGCTCCTGGCGAGAACCGACCTCACCGAGGACGACATTGGTGAATATTCGGGCTCCATCAAAGAGATTAAGCCCGTCACGATTGCCAGCTACACGATCATGGCCGCCAAGAGAAAAGGCGAATTCGCCCACCTGGGTATCTTGGATGCCAAGAATTGGGGACTCGTGGTCTATGACGAAGTTCATCTGCTCCCCGCTCCCGTCTTCCAACTCACTGCTCAACTGCAGGCGAGGCGACGCCTGGGGTTGACCGCAACGCTTGTTAGAGAAGACGGGCGCGAAGGCGATGTGTTTTCACTCATCGGCCCGAAGCGTTTTGATGTGCCCTGGAAAGACCTGGAAGCGGAAGGGTATATTGCCCCGGCCCGGTGTCTCGAAATTCGGGTGAACTTGCCCACTGGAGAGCGCCTGGATTACGCCGCAGGGAGCGATAAAGAACGTTTCCGCTTGGCTTCCACTAGCCCCACCAAGAGTGCTGTGGTGAAAGAGTTGCTGGCTATCCACAAAGACGACCCCACGCTGATTATTGGGACGTACCTGGAACAAATCGAGCAGCTCTCCAGTGATCTTGATTTGCCCATGATTACCGGGGATACCCCGGTTCCCGTCAGGGAAGAGCTATACGCTGCGTTCCGCGCAGGGGAAATAACCCGTCTCGTCGTGTCAAAGGTTGCCAACTTCTCGCTAGACCTTCCTGAAGCGTCCGTTGCCATCCAGGTGTCCGGGTCGTTTGGCTCTCGCCAAGAGGAGGCGCAACGTTTGGGTCGGATTCTTCGACCCAAGGCTGACGGCGGGCCGGCCACCTTTTACACCCTGGTTGCCCGAGACACCGTGGACCAGGATTTTGCGCTGAATCGCCAGCGGTTCCTTGCCGAGCAGGGGTATGGGTACCGCATCATGGAGTCCACCGAAATCCCCCACACTCTCCCCCTCGTGCTTTCAGGAGACATTCAGTAATTTCCCAGATAATAACTACATGACTACTGGACCCAAAGTACTTATCTGTGATGACGAAGCGAATATTCGGGATCTTTTGATGACGAGCCTGCGCTTTGCAGGTTTCTCTGTCCGGGCCGTTGCCACCGGAGCACAAACGATCTCCGCGGTGTTGGAAGAAGAGCCCGACATCATCATTTTAGACGTCATGTTGCCCGACATTAACGGATTCGGCGTAACCAAGCGTCTGCGGGCCAGCGGATACACCTGCCCTATCTTGTTCCTCACCGCCAAGGACTCCACCGAGGACAAAATCACCGGCCTGACCGTGGGCGGCGACGATTACGTCACGAAGCCCTTCAGCCTGGACGAAATTGTTGCCCGAATTAAAGCCATCCTTCGCCGCACCATCGAGGACGAAGAAGATGCCGTGTTGCGAATCGGCAACCTCGCAATGGATCAAGACACGCATGAGGTGTCGTTTGGACCCAACCACGTGGAGCTCTCTCCCACCGAATTCAAACTCTTGCGGTATCTGATGTTGAATCCCAACCGCGTCTTGTCCAAAAATCAGATACTGGACCACGTCTGGGAGTACGACTTTAACGGGGATGCAGGGATCGTCGAAAGCTACGTGTCCTACCTGCGTCGCAAACTTGATCCCTTGACTCCCGAGCCTTTGATTCAGACCAAACGTGGCTTTGGTTACATGCTCAAAACCGACAAAGCCTAAGCCTCATGCTGCAACGTCTGCAGGAATGGTGGGAAGCCACCTCCTTGCGGACCAAAATCACCGGCGCAAGCGTTCTGGTGATAGCCGTGGCGCTCACGGGTATTGGCGTGGGCACCATCATGGGGTTGCAGCGCTACCTCATGGCCGAGGTCGACCGAAAAATCGATGCCGTTGCGCTCGGTCTCCCCCAGAGCCTCAGCACCCAAGATTTTGCCGACTTTGACACCACGGCAAGTACCGGGTCGACAAGCCGTTACTTTTTGGGAGCGGTTTCCGCCGAAGGTGAATTACTCGCGAGCAATGTCGCAAAAGGCGAGAGTGGCTACCAGCCGGATGTGTCTCTCTTCACCACAGGCTGGGTGCTGAACAACACCCACTCTGCCACCGCCCCCAGCGTCGATGGGGACACCGAATGGCGCGTCCATGTCTTCACGCTCAACATCGTGAGTGAAGCGGCTATGACAGAGAGCCCCGCGACGTTGATCGTCGGCGTCGATTTGCAAGAGTCTCGCCAAACCGTGGGGAGCTTTGCCTCGATATTTGTGTCCTTCGGGCTCGTTGCCACCATTCTCAGTGCGTTCCTCACTCGTCTCTTGGTGACCAGCACCCTTCGACCGCTGCGCGAAGTAGAAAGAACCGCCGCGCGCTTCGCGGGCGGTGATTTTTCTCAGCGCCTCGGTAACGCCTCTTCTCATACTGAGGTGGGCCGCCTCACCCGAAGTCTTAACACCATGCTCTCCCGGATTGACCGAGCATTCGCAGATCGCGCCGAAACTATCGACAAAATGAGGCGCTTTATTGGTGACGCTAGCCACGAACTGCGCACGCCTCTCGTGTCAGTGCGGGGATATGCCGAGCTCTATCGGATGGGGGCCATTACGAAGAAGGCGGATGTCACCCAGGCGATGGGGCGCATCGAAAAGGAAGCCGAACGCATGACCGCTCTGGTGACCGACCTTCTCGAGCTCGCCCGACTGGATGAAGCGCAGCCCTTTTTGATTGTGCCGGTGGATTTGGGTTCCCTCGCGCACGATGCAGTTCTCGATGCCGGAGCCAGCGCGAAGGATCGAACCATCACGCTCTGGTCCGGCGGCGAACTCGTTCGAGACCCGCAGGCCCTTGAACCCGTAATGATTAAGGGTGAGGAGAACAAGATCCGCCAGGTGCTCGTCAACCTGTTGCAGAACGCCATCCGCTTCAGTCCTCCCGCCACACCAATCGAGGTCGTGTTTTCTCGTGACCGCAATCGCAGGGTGGGGGTGGTTCAGGTGGTGGATCATGGCGATGGGATTCCCCCGCAGGTTCGAGAGAAGATTTTTGACCGCCTCTGGCGGGCAGACAGTTCACGTGCCAGAGAGACCGGCGGGTCCGGCCTTGGCCTTGCCATCGTCCACACCATCGTCACCCGGCTCGAGGGCACCATTGACGTCGAAGAAACCCCCGGCGGCGGCGCAACCTTTGTCGTGTCCCTGCCCTGTGTCCCCAGGCAGGAAAGTTAGACCCCGCTCCACCGGTGGGGTCTCCAGAGGCCCTCGGTCTCGTGCCAGTCATAGAGTCATATTTCTCACGAAAGGACTCCCATGACCCGTTACACCGTCGACAGTGAAGCCGTCATGCACGCGGCCAACCAAGCCAGAGCGAGCATCGCTCGATTGCAGGGCGAAGTGCATAGCCTGAACGCGCACCTGCAGTCACTGGGCGCCACCTGGAGCGGGCCGGCAGCAAGTGCCTTCATCGTCGTTCACGACACCTGGCGCGGCACCCAGCTACGCGTGGAAGAAAGCCTTCAGGGCTTAACAGAAGCGCTCGGCCACGCGGGACAGCATTACCAAGAAATGGAACTCGCGAACACCAGGCTCTTTCAGCGTTAACGAAGAAACGGGGCGCCCCGAAGGACGCCCCGTTTCTTGTGTGCTTCTAGAAGCCCATTCCGTCCATGCCACCGGAAGGGTCACCGGCGGGAGCGGAAGCTGGTTCCGGCTTGTCCGCCACGACGGCTTCGGTGGTGAGGAAGAGACCAGCAATGGAGGCTGCATTGAGCAGCGCGGAGCGGGTCACCTTGACAGGATCTGCGATCCCAGCGGCGAGCATGTCAACATACTCACCCGTGGCAGCGTTCAGGCCGTGGCCCATCTTCAGGCCGCGGACGCGCTCAGCAACAACACCGGGCTCGTGTCCTGCGTTGATGGCGATCTGCTTCAGCGGAGCATCAATAGCGACGCGGACAATGTTGGCTCCGGTTGCTTCGTCACCTTCAAGCTTCAAGCTATCGAGTGCCTTGCCAGCCTGGATCAGGGCAACGCCACCACCGGCGACAATTCCCTCTTCCACAGCTGCCTTCGCGTTACGCACGGCATCTTCGATGCGGTGCTTACGCTCTTTGAGCTCAACTTCGGTCGCGGCACCAGCCTTGATGACGGCAACGCCACCGGCAAGCTTCGCCAGACGCTCCTGGAGCTTCTCGCGGTCGTAGTCAGAATCGGTGTTCTCGATTTCCTGTCGGATCTGCTTCACGCGACCTGCGATGGCGTCGGACTCGCCGGCACCCTCAACAATCGTGGTCTCGTCTTTGGTGACGACAACCTTGCGAGCACGACCCAGCATGTCAAGCTCGACGTTCTCAAGCTTCAAGCCGACCTCTTCGGAGATGACCTGGCCACCGGTAAGGATTGCGATGTCCTGGAGCATGGCCTTGCGGCGGTCACCGAAGCCCGGTGCCTTGACAGCAACAGACTTGAAGATGCCGCGGATCTTGTTGACCACCAGAGTCGCGAGGGCTTCGCCCTCGACGTCTTCGGCGATGATCAACAGCTGCTTGCCGGACTGAATGACCTTGTCGACGATGGGGAGCAAGTCCTTAATCGCCGAGATCTTCTGGTTGGCAATCAAGATGTAGGGATCTTCGAAGATCGCTTCCTGACGGTCGGGGTCGGTCACCATGTAGGCGGAGAGGTAACCCTTGTCAAAGCGCATACCTTCCGTGAGCTCCAAAGTGGTACCGAAGGTGTTGGACTCTTCAACAGTGACAACGCCCTCTTTGCCGACCTTGTCGATTGCTTCCGCAATCAGATCGCCAATGGCGGGGTCAGCAGCAGAGATCGATGCGGTCGCTGCGATTTCTGCTTTGGTCTCAACCTCTTTAGCATTTTTGAGCAGCTGAGCAGACACGGCCTGCGTGGCAGCGTCGATTCCGCGCTTGAGGCTGATGGGGTCTGCGCCGGCTGCGACGTTACGCAGGCCTTCGCGAACCAAAGCCTGTGCAAGAACAACAGAGGTGGTCGTGCCATCACCGGCAACGTCATCTGTCTTCTTTGCTACCTCTTTGACGAGCTCTGCACCGATTTTTTCAAACGGGTCGCTGAGTTCGATTTCCTTGGCGATCGAAACACCGTCGTTGGTAATAGTGGGGGCTCCCCACTTCTTTTCCAACACAACGTTGCGACCGCGTGGCCCCAGCGTCACCTTTACGGCGTCAGCCAAAATGTTCAGACCGCGCTCAAGGCCACGACGGGCCTCTTCATCAAAAGCAATTAGTTTTGCCATCTATTCGTCCCTCCCGGACGTCTTGTGTGCCATAGCTATTGGCACTCGCCTATTACGAGTGCTAATTGATTTTGGCACTCTCTGCCTGAGAGTGCAAGTACGGCAGTGGGTGTCGCGACTAGTTAATGGTCACAACAGCAGGATCAACATCAGAGCTGTCGTTGGGAACCAATTCCAGCCAGGTGTTGCCCTGGCCCAAAAGCACTGGGTCGCCTGCTTGGGTGGACAGAACAATCGGGGATTCCACGGTGGCCTTGATCCAGTTGATTTCGATGTAAGAGCCTCCGGTGAAGACCCATCCGGTGCCCTGGTTGACCAGGCGCGTGGTGGGGATGTCCTCAACAACATCGATACTGACATTCAAGATGATGACGTTGGTCGCGGAAATCTGGTTACCACTGGAGGCCGAATCGGCTGCTCCGTTGGTCTGGAATCGCAAGAAAGCGCCTTGGGTGCCATCCCACTCCCAGGTGGGGCTGGAAAAACCACTGAACCGCGCGTTGACCGAAGCCATCGCCATTCCGCTGGCAAGCGCGCTCGAGTTTTCGACAGTATCGGCATAGTCAAACATGCGCTGTGGAGCGGGAAGGTCGAGGTGGTCGTTAATCAGCTCGGGCGCTTTAACCAACACGTTGTGGGGTGCGACCTTGGCGCTGGTCCGGTAGAAAGTTTCTTCCGTGTCGGGCTGCCCGTGGATAGCGTTATAGACGGGAGCCTCCTGCATTGCCTGAATAAAGCGAACCTGACCACCCGAATACGCGAAGACGCCACCGAAGGGGCTCACGATTTCAGGGTCCATCGGGCGAACCGAACGAACGGGTCCGATTTCTGCCGGTAAAACCGAGTGCCAAATGGCGACGTAGCGGGTGATACCGCCCTCTACCAATTCTTCAAACACAATGTCTGCCTCGTCGAGTCCGACCTGGGGCCTGGCAGAAGGATGGTTATCAACTTTGGCCCCCAAAGAGGGACGCGACAAGCTTCCTGCTTCGATGGGCTCCCCGGTCAGGGCAGCAACAGTGGCGTCATCAACGATGGAGGCGGTTTCTCCGGACGTCTCTTCACCAGGAACCTCTTCGAGGGTCGCTTCTTCAGCAGAACACGCGGTAAGGGCCAGGGCAGCGATGGCTGCGGTGGCGAAAAGAGATGCGAAGCGAATAGCCATGGGATAACGCCTTTCCTCGGGTGAGTGATGTCTAAAGTTAGGTCGACTCGGTGTCGACGTAGTCTGCTCCCAGAACAACCGTTATACGGGCACCGGGATAAGCAGTGGTTTGGACGACGGCGTCCGCTTCAAGCCCCAGAAGCTGGGCAATGCCCAACGCGCTGGCTTTATCAGCGTCCTCACTATACGCCACAACACTTTGGGCGACATCGGTGGAATCAGCGTTTGTCGCTGTCGCTTCGGGCCACCCAATGTCCGACAAGCGCGAGCTAGCTCGTCCCGCCATTCCCTGGGCCGCGGTGCCATTCAAGACGGTCAGCGTCAGCCCTTCGGTATCTATTTGAGTGGGGTCCGTCACGGGCAAAGCCTCTTCGATCACCGGCTGTTCAGCCACAATCGGCGCTTCTTCAGGCGGGGGGTCGAGTGCCCCATCAATGACCGGGGGCGCAGTGTCCTCAAGCGTGAGGTTCGATGCGCTGCGGTCGACGAACCACAGCCCACCAAGAACAAGCAGGACAACCGCGCCTAAGGCGATACCAATGGGCGCAAATACGGAAACGCTCGAGCGTGTGCTGCGATGGATGCCGACATATTTTTTGTCTCGTGGGACATCATCAAAACGATCCGGAAGAAAGGAGGGTGTGCGCTGAGCCATTAGTGGCTGTCCTCTCCGTCACTTCGGGTGGCGGACTGTCGCATCCGCGCTGCCTCTTGGATGTTTCTCACTAGGACAGCGTCATATTCCACCGCTTGTGGCAAAGCACAAATCGCATACACGCGCTGATAATAGCGAGCCACAGACAGACCCAGGTGTTCCCTCACCGCAGATTCCTTATTGGGTATCGACCCCCAGTGTGCCCTTTCAAACTCGAGAATCTCGCGGTCACGCTCGCCCAGCTCGAAGGACTGGGGGGAAGAAGCACTCATTATCCCCATCGTATCCAGCCACAGCCCGTTTTAGGCACTGCGCCATAGGCTGGGAGCACTGTGAGAGCACGCCTACGAATCCAATCTCTCGCCGTGACCGGGCTTCTGATCACCGGGCTCTCGGCGTGTGCTCCGGCATCGTTTTCGACTACTCCGACGCTGCCCCCGGTGGCAGGGGAGCGGCTTGCGCTCAAGGACATCAAATTTCTTGCCAACCCTCTGAAATACGAGGGGCCGAGCACTGCACTACTGTCGCGTGCCGAGATTGTCGCCCCGGCAACAGCGCCCCCACAAACCCTCCCTTCCACCGTCACCTCCGATGAGCTCGGCGAACCCTTGTCTGTCGAAATTCTCTCCACCGGGCGGGTGCTTGCCCTAGATATGTCGGGATCACTAGCCGCAACGGTGTGGGCGCTGGGTTTTGGCGAAAACCTGGTGGGGCGAGATATCTCGACCACCTTTCCCGGCGTTGAGGACCTCCCCGTCGTGACCGGAAGCGGCCACGCTATCTCGCCCGAAAGCGTTCTGGCGTTGCGCCCGGATCTGATCATCACCGATGGAACCATTGGCCCCCTCGATGTGGTGTTGCAATTGCGCGACGCGGGAGTGAGCGTGGTATTTGTTCGAGAGCCTGCTGGATTAAGCGCACCCGCAGCGATGGCACGATCTGTGGCAGCGATATTTGGAGCCCCTGATGCGGGCGAGCAACTGGCGAACACGCTTGGTGTGGAGATCGATGCCATCACGGAGACGATCGCGGGGAAAGCGCCCGTTCTTCGCGAGAACAAGCTGCGGATGGTGTTTCTCTACCTGCGCGGCGCCAACGGTATCTATTACCTCTTTGGTGAAGAATCGGGCGCCGGTGAGCTCATCGAAGCATTGGGTGGTGTCGACATCGCTACGGAAACCGGTTGGGTTGGCATGCGTCCCATGACCGACGAAGGCCTCGTTGCCGCAAACCCAGACCTGATTCTGGTGATGACCGATGGGTTAGTCAGTGTCGGCGGGGCCGAGGAACTCGTGAAGGAAAAACCGGCCATCGGGCTCACCCGCGCTGGCCAGAAACTGCGTTTTGTCGATATGGCGGATTCGCAGGTGTTGAGCTTTGGTCCAAGGACTCCCGATGTTATTGACGCCCTTGCTCGCGCGATTTACGCGCCCGAACAATAGCGAGCGCTGCGAGAGAAGAGATCGCGGCAATTCCTGCAACACCGCCGACAACTCCCCAGGGCGAAAGTTTCTCTTGGAGGCACCCAGCGCTTGCCTGAAGAATGAAGTCCAGGGGATCCAGTTCTTCCCCTGCAGGATAGGTGCCAAAAGCCTTCGATCCGGCTTCGGTCAGCACCACCGTGGCATTATCAACACCCCAGATTCCTGCGACCTGGTCAACATCGCTGGCACCCCAGGAAACGCTGGCGAAGGCGACGTTGTCTTCGCTAACACTCACTTCCTCCATGGTGTCTCCGGTCACGTCAAGAAAAAGAGTGGCGGAACGGGGATCGACGAATTCGACACGGGGGTTAGCGAGGGTGGTCTCCAGTCTTCCGCCATGCCCTTCGAAGGTGAGAGACCCGGTGAAGCTCACCTCGCCCGCCGAGCGGTCCGGACTCACAAAGCCTTGACCATCGCTAAAACTAAAGGCCGGTGTTTCATAACCAATATCGCCCTCAACAACCCACTGACCCTGGGCGATAGAGCCAGAGATATAGGAGCGAAAAGACTCCTTGAAGCCCCAGCTGACCGTCATGCCCGACACTTCGCAGGCACCTGAGGGAACCGCGAGCGGGTTGAGCGACCCGACAGCAAGAACAGCAATGCCAGCGAGCTTAAGCATCACTTCGTCGAACCATCAGTCGGTGGGCAATACCGGCTTCGGTAAACGTCTCGCCCACCGGAGTGAACCCCACCGAGGCATAGAGAGGCATGACGTATTCCTGGGCGTGGAGGTAGAGAGGTTTATCCCCCATTATCTCGAGAGCTTCGAGAAGTAATTCCTTTGCCAAGCCCTGGCCCCGACAGTCTTTTCTCACAACCATCCGACCCAAGCTCCACGAAATGCCCTCGTGGGCATCAGCCGCCAAGTCATCGTGGACGATGCGGAGATACCCCGTCATTCCCCGATCATCGCTCCGCCACAGGTGAAGAGTGTCCTCATGGCGATCAAGAGCATCGAGCTCTTCCTCGTCAATTTTTTGCTCGAGGAAGAAGATTTCGGTGCGAAGAACAGCCATCTCGAAGACATCGTCAGGTGTGAATTCACCCCACGTTTTCACCACAGTGTCGCTCTTTGTCATTCTGGCGAGTTTAATAGGGTTAACGAAGTTTCTCCTGGACAAAGGACTCACCATGGTTGAAAAAGTCACCAAAGATAACGCCCTGTGGAAAGCAGAGCTTCCCCCCGAGCGCTTCGCCATCCTCCGCGAAGCGGCCACAGAGCCGCCCTGGAGTGGCGAGCTGCTGGGAGAAAAACGTGACGGGGTGTATTCGTGCGCCGGCTGTGGCCAAACGCTCTTCACGAGCGACACCAAGTTTGAATCCGGCTCTGGTTGGCCATCCTTCTTTGATGCCATCGAACCAGGTGCCGTGATTCTGCATGAAGACCGAAGCCTGGGCATGCTGCGCACCGAAGTGGTGTGCGGGGCATGTAACGGTCACCTAGGTCATCTTTTCGATGACGCGGTGGGAACACCGACTGGGCAACGCTATTGCATGAACTCACTCGCCATGGAGTTTGACGAAAAAGATAACTAACGCTTTTTCGCCAGGGTCACCATCACCGAACCTGCGAGGGTGACCATCGCTCCCAGCACCGTGGCGAGATGCAAATCAGAGGTCTCCACTGGCGCGATGGCGTCCAGAATGACCGATCCCATCAACTGGCCGGTCACCAAGCTCACCCCGAGGCCCAGAACACCGATGATGGTGACAGTGGTGACTTGGATAGCAATAAAGAAAGCCCCCACTGCGCCGCCAACCCACAACCACCAGGTGTCAGGCCAAGCCACTGGGCCACCCGTGAACGGCAGTGCGAGAACAAAGAGGACTCCGAGCACGAGCGCTCCCACCAGAAAATTTACAAATGTGGCACTCAGCGCTGACCCTGACACGGTGCGCACTTTTCCATTAACAGCTTGCTGAAAACCAGTCCCCGCTCCGGCGAGAAGGGGCAGTAAGAACAACACACCCGTCAGTTCTGTTTCTCCCGGCGTGAAATCCAGAGCAACAAAAACGCCTGTCAACACGATCGCTGCGCCTGTAATTCGCCAGAGATTCAACCGCACACGCGGTGCCCCAAACCAGCCACGAGTATCAATCACCAGTGCACCCAGGGTTTGACCGGTAACCACCGCGATCGTGAAGAGGGCAACGCCCAGCACCCCAGCGCTCAACCCTTGAGTGAGCACCAAAAAACCGCCACCTGCACCCCCAATGACAGCCCACCAGGGGACATCACCGGCTCGGATCGCCCGCGCCACCGTCACAACCCCCTGACGGCCTTTCCGTCTGGTCAACATGACCGCCCCGAGAATGCTCAGGCCAATAGAAAATGACAACAATGCCGCCAAGAACCCGTTACCCAGGGCCAGCCCAAATTCTCCGTTAATGCGAGATTGGAGCGCAACGAGCATTCCCGAAATAACGCTGGCAACGACAGCGACAATCAGTTTCAATCGCGAGGGGGAGGCCATCATCAGGTCTCAAGGCTATCCTCCAAGCATGAGGAACAGCATGCTCGGAGTCGGGTTTCTCATGGTGTTTGGCATTGTGGTAACCACCTACCCTTCCTACGCCAACAACGATGTTGTCGTGTTTGCCGTGGTGGCAGGAATGCTCTCGCTGGGATTGATAGGCATTGTGCTCTCGGGCCGACCGGGAAAAGACTAGGTCTTCAAGAGGGCCTGAGCTGGCACCTGTTCTTACCGGGCCGAGTGCAGAAACTCTCCCGGGGACTGCTACACCGTAGGTGTGTCGTAATACTCCTCAGGTCCAGTGACGCCCGGAGTTACCGCGCTGGTCGGCCCACTCACGTCCGTGACCTCCTGCGCAGTTGGTTCCCGCACCGATAGACGCTCCACCTGGTCCGACAGGACCCTCCTAATACGGGATACATCGGTCAACGAGCCACTGACATCCGAGAAGATGGTGTTCACTAGCCCCAAGGACTCTTCTACGTTCTTGCGGGCATTGCTCAGCGCACGAGAAGTCGTATCGTGCGCGGCTCTTTTGGCTTGCAGAACAATCTCTTCGGCCTGCTTTTCTAAATCAAGGGCGCGCTGCTCCGCGGTTTTGGCATACTGATCCGCTTCCCGGTGGACCTTCATCGCATAGCTTTCTGCCTGGTCCCGGACTTCTGCTTCTTTTCGATCGAGCTGAGTTTTTTGCACACGCAGTTCACTATCAATATCTTGCGCCCGTTTAACTGCCTCGGCTTGAATTTCCTTCGCCTCGCCCTCGAGCTTTTCAGCCCTTTCTTGGGCACTGGCCACAATTGTTTGCGCGCGCTCACCAGCTTGAGCAATGATTTCCTTCGCCGCGGCCTGTGTGCTGTCTTTCAACTCCATTGCCTCATCGTTCGCCGCTGTGGCTTTCTTGAGGAGGCCATCCGCAACCAGCTCCGCATCGCTAATGATTTTGGCCGACTGGGTGGAGGCCGCTTCCCGAATCCTCGTTGCTTCGCTTCTCGAGTGTCCGAGGACTACAGCAGCTTCAGCGCTTGCCTCTTCTATCTGCCTCCCCACGCTGAGCCGGAGTTCCGTGTTTGCGTCGGTGGCTTGCCCAAGCTTTTTGCCAATCTCGGCAATTTCGCTTTTCAGCTCTTCGACAAGGTTATCGACGGCAACCATGTCATATCCGCGCAGAACCCGGGGAAATGTATTTTCTACCATTCCCCCACGTTAACACGATAATTCTCTGTTTTGGTCACCGCCGTGTCTTGCGCAGTCTGCTCAAAACCCCGAGACATTCCACAAAATTCAGTCGATTTCTTACTGTCCACCTAAAGTCAGGCTTGACTGGGGCCACCTGAGAGAATCGAACTCTCGACCTTCTCATTACGAGTGAGACGCTCTACCAACTGAGCTAAGGCGGCTTGTCCCAAGGGGACTGCACCATGGTAACCGAAATCCAGATGTCGGCTTGCTGATTGGCAGGAGCTAAACGACCGCCGCTTTGCCAGTGAGCTGAATTAACAGCGCCTCCAGCACCAAGAGCGGTGGTGAATTTTGCGCCATCCGAGCCCTGGCCTGATCGATGGCGTCGAGGCTTGACATAGTGTGCTCGGCTGTTGTGCCAGCGGCTCGCTCCGACAGAAGGTCTTGGTGCTTGACGTTGATAAGCCCCACTTCTGCGCCCACTTGGATCATCAACACATCGCGCAGAAGGGACATCACATCAACAAGGACGCGATCAACCGCATCCCTCAGGCTTCTCGTGGCGCGACGCTTTTGATCGTCCTCCATCGATTTCACGTGGGAGCGAACGGCGGCGGGCACTGCTCCCCCAGGCGCTATACCCAACGAGTGCAAGAGCGACTCCCGCTCCTTCGAGTCGAGACGATCCACCAGTGCTGCTGCATCTTGTTTGCACAGCTCTAGCAACTCGGCAGCGGTTTTCACCGCGCCTGAAACAGAGACCACGTTCAACACCGCCTGCACCGAGGAATCACGTCGAGACCTGGCCTCGGGGTCGGTAGCCAACCGGGTGGCCATACCAATGTGGTTTTGGGATTCGGTTGCCGCCATCCGGGCCACGTCTTCCTCGACACCCTCGCGCTGGGAAATAAGCCGCGCCACATCATCAACGGTCGGAACAACGAGATTCACACTGCGCATCCGCGAACGGATCGTAGGCAACACATCTGCCGGAGAGGGAGCACACAAAATCCACACCGTCTGCGGTGGGGGTTCTTCCAAAGCTTTGAGCAACACATTCGAGGTTCGATCCGTCATTCGGTCAGCATCTTCAATCACCACCACGCGATAGGGCGCCTGCGAAGGAGAAAAATAGGAAAAAGACACCAACGCCCGGACTTCCTCGATGGTGATGGTCACGCGGTCTGTGGCAAGAATCGACACATCCGGGTGAGCTCCAGCAATCACCCGTTTCCACCGAGCCTCATCGAGCCCAGCCCCCACCAGTTCAGCGGCAAAAGCATGTGCCAGGGTGGAGCGACCAGAACCTGGAGGGCCAGTCACCAACCAGGCGTGAGTCATCGCTTGCGAACCCGGCTGGGCTGCTGCTTTCATCAAGGCGACAGCGGAGTCTTGGCCCACCAATTCATCCCACAGCGTCATGATTCCAGGTTAGTCGAGGAGAGCAGACACCCTCTGGGTAATCAGCTGATGGATGTCCGCAATAGCGGCGGTGCCATCAATGACTTCAAAGCGTCCAGGCTCAGCATGGGCTAGCCCCACATAGCTTTCGCGAACCCTTTCGTGAAAATCCAACGCTTCGGCTTCCAAACGATCGTATTGGCGCTCTTCACTGGCTTGACGCTTCGCGCCAATACCCGCTGGGACATCCAACAAAATAGTCACCTCAGGCATCAGCTCCTCTGTGGCCCAAAGCGAGAGGTTTCTCACCTCGACCGGGTCCAGGACGCGCCCAGCACCTTGATAGGCGACCGATGAATCGAGGTAGCGGTCTTGCAACACGACTTCACCCCGCTGCAGGGCTGGACGAACAATCTCGTGAATGTGGTGGGCACGATCTGCGGCATAAATAAGTGCTTCGGCGCGGGGTGCAATAAAGCCGCGGCGGTGGAGAACGATGTCGCGCAATTCGTTCCCCAGATCGCTCCCACCCGGTTCACGGGTCACTAAGACTGTGTGACCCTTGCCCCTCAACCACTCCGCGAGCAAACCAATTTGAGTGGTCTTCCCCGAAGCATCACCACCTTCAAAGGTGACGAACAGGCCCTTCACTATGGCTCGTCCGTGATGGTGACACTTTTGGGAAGACCCGTCTTAGACGCGGTTTTCTTCGCTGGGGCTTTCTTCGCCGCGGGCTTTTTGGCAGCCGGCTTTTTCTTCGCCGCTGGCTTCTTCTTGGCAGCGGGCTTGCGCTTGACAGCTGGGCCTTTTGCCCTGCGATCAGCAATCAGCTGGACGGCTTGCTCGAAGGTGAGATCATCCAGTGACATCCCCCGGGGAACAGTCGCATTGATTTCGCTATCGGTCACATAGGGGCCAAAACGGCCATCTTTGAGCAAAATGGGCTTCCCACTGACGGGATCTTCCTCAAACGTCTTCAGCGCGGTGGCCGTGCGGCGTCCAGCATATTTGGGTTCTGCAAACCTGGCCACGGCCCCTTCGATATCGATCTCGAAGATTTTCTCTTCGCTGTCGATCGAGCGGGTGTCCGTTCCCTTTTTCAAGTAGGGACCATAGCGACCATTTTGGGCGGTAATCATCTCGCCTGACTCGGGGTCTGGGCCGACCTCACGAGGAAGAGCCAGGAGACGCAGGGCAGTTTCTATGTCAATGGTGTCGATATCCATCGACTGAAAAATCGAGGCGGTTTTGGGTTTGGGTGCGGCCTTCTTCTTTTTGGGAGTCTCGCCTTCCACCACTTCTGGTTCGGGGAAAACCTCGGTCACATAAGGGCCAAAGCGTCCCTTCTTTGCGACAATATCGAGGCCTGACCCAGGGTCTTGACCCAGCACCCGATCCACGACGGGCGGCTCATCGGCAAGCGCCTGAGCCCGCTCTGGCGTGAGCTCATCCGGTGCCAACTCCGGGGGCAAGTTCACATTGCGCACTTCACCGGTTTCCGTGTCGGTGACTTCTAGGAAGGGTCCATATTTGCCGACCCGAAGATTGATGGTGGGGGAAATCTCCAATGTGTTTAGTGCGCGCGCATCGATTTCGTCGGTAGCGGCGATGGCAACATCTCGGAGCCCCCGCTTTTCCCCTTCTCCGAAGTAAAACTTGTGAAGCCACTCGCCGCGTTTGACTTCTCCGCGGGCGATGCGGTCCAAGTCTTCCTCGAGCTGGGCGGTGAAGTCATAATCGACCAGGTCCGCAAATCTCTCTTGAAGCAATCGGGTCACGGGAAAAGCAATCCACTGCGGAACCAGGGCGGTTCCCCTTCGTACCACGTATCCGCGGTCGATTATGACCGAAATGATCGAGGCATAGGTCGAAGGTCGACCAATGCCTCTTTCTTCAAGTGCTTTCACCAGGCTGGCCTCGGTGTATCGCGCAGGCGGCTGGGTAACGTGTGCCTTGGCCGTCACCTCTGACAGATCGGTGGAGTCCCCTACCGTCATCGGGGGAAGGCTGTCTCTTATACACATCTCCGAGCCCACGAGACTAA